>Ga0209353_10001014_pt1 | contig 16288 bp, 13 predicted proteins | sample LauGreSpBDMM15SD_2_FD_187561 | JGI IMG/M metagenome (GOLD analysis project Ga0209353, IMG submission 187561) | Freshwater lake microbial communities from Lake Michigan, USA - Sp13.BD.MM15.SD (SPAdes) (version 2) | ecosystem: Environmental > Aquatic > Freshwater > Lake | place: Lake Michigan...
TTCTCCGCTGCTTCCTTCCTCTCCGCTGCAGCCAGTGCATCTGCCGTTCTCTTCTTCTCCGCTGCCTCTACCTTCGCTGCCTCTACTTTCGCTGCCTCTACTTTCGCTGCCTCTACTTTCGCTGCCTCTACTTTCGCTGCCGCATTCCTCGCCGCCTCCAGTTTATCTTCATCTCGTTTTTTTAAAGTCGATCGTGTTCTATTTCCACGAAACATCTTTTGAATAGCAGTCGCCGCATATGTATCGGGTAAGATATTGGAATATATTTTGTTATTTTTTATATTCACATTCTTGGTTTGAATGGGTGTTGTATAATCGCCTTTCTCATCGAATGCGATATGTAAGATTTTTCCGTCGACCACATCAATTGTCTCGTTTTTAATTGTATATGGAAAATATGCGATAAAAAATGATCTATTAATATATGTAACCTGTAAATTTGTTAATATTGTTTTTATTTTATCGGCTAATTCTGATTCGTCTTGTGTATTGAATATTTTATTTAAATTCACAAGTTGCTTCGCAATCTCCAGATTTGATTGTGTAACTTTCTCATTGTTTTCCGAACAAGTTGTTATTTTTTTGCCCGCTTTTTTATGCAACAGATACTGAAGATCGCAATTCTCATTATTTGGCTCCTCGTTTTTATTTACACCTACGTATTTATCTAAATTATTCTTTAATTCCTCCTCTATATTTTTGAAGGATTCTTGTTTCGCATCAAATCGACCAATTATGCTTACTGAATTAACCATGACTATACTATAATGATATTTTATCACTTGCGTTTCAATAAAATAATGCGTTTATTTTATTGATAATTATTGTTCAAGAAGATGGGCTACGAAGTTTGTGGTTAACGCATACGTTTTCCTGCCTTTTGTGAACGACGTGCTTTTGCCCCACCCTTTTTATTCTGTTTGCGAGACGCAGAATTGTTGCGGCCGCCTTTCTTGGAACTCATTCTGCGCTTTTTTATGGATAATTTGCCTCCAGCTACGCCAAATTCTATTTTGCTGCTTCCAATCAAGTCATTAATAAGTTTCAACACAGTCGTTGAACCGCCGTCAGGCATTGATATTTTATTGTTTTCTATACTGAAACTTTTAATGTCTGTGTCGGTATTACCGTAACGTATATAACCGGTTCCGCTGATTGTGGTCCCGGGTGTGTATTTTAATAATAATTGGAATCTGTTACCTACGCGGACCCCATCCATTTTAGGTATAAAATCTCCCAAACTATCACTATATTCACCGGTTGTAATATCAGCGAAAGATTTTGTCGCCAGTGTAAAAATATCATTATACATTTTTCTCGCAGCAATCACATCACCCGCTGCAGTCGGAGCAGTCAATGATTTATGAGTTGTAACATTTATTGCAGTTTCATCCACCAATCGATATACCCAATTTTTGGGGGTGGTCATAACATCGGTGGTTATTTCACCGTTCACTCCGGCATACATTTTAGGAGTCCCGCCTAAAATATCATTCGAATTATACATTAACCCTGATGATCTACTCATAATACCGGCAATCGCAACTGCGTGAGTTCCGATCGCTCCATTGAATGCAGGCTTTAAATCTTTGGGTGATTTAATAGGAATAATCGGATTTCCAGCAAGATCATACGTAGCCTGAGCCGCTAAACTAAGAGTTTTAGCACTGCGTATAGGCTTTCGCGGTTTGGAAGCATCAGTCTCAGCATCAGTCTCAGCACCAGTCTCAGCACCAGTCTCAGCATCAGTCTCAGCACCAGTCTCAGTCTCAGTCTCAGTCTCAGCACCATTACCAGCACCATTACCAGCACCATTACCAGCACCATTACCAGCACCAGCACCAGCACCAGCACCAGGAAGTGCGTTCCTTAATTTTGTAGAAGAAGTAGTAATATTACTATCGGCAATCATATCATCCCGATTTCCACGACCATCCATTATAATATACAATAACCCTACAAATTATTTATCTAAATATGTTAAATGAAACTCAATCAATTAACATCTTCCGATCTCAGTTCTAAACCTTTGGGTAAATTTACGTTTTCCACAAAACCTTCTAAAAGTGGGCAATATTTAACTTGGATCAACATAGCCACTTTTTTAGCCATTGTCGTATTATGTGTAGTTTTTTACACCGCAATTACGAAATACTTGTCTTGGAAAATGACTGAATTAAAAAAGGAACAGTTTTTAAACAAAAAAACGGGTATAGGAATTGTTTCCATGATGAAAGAGCCAAAGGACATTGAAACATGGCTAGAAAGGCACCGCGCTCTTGGAATTCAATACTTTTATATTCGTTTAGAAGAAACCCCCGACCTGGAACTATTTCTAAAGAGTCAACCCGATGTAACCGTTCGTTCCGGAAAATCGAACGGCGTGAACGAATATGACGAACAACAAAAACGACAAGATGAGTGGGTGAATGAGGCGTTTCGAATGGCTGCCTTGGACAACCCCCAAATCAAATGGTTGATACATATTGATTCAGATGAACTTCTTCAAGGTGATTTAGATCAAATAGATGCCTTACCGGATGACGTGCGAACATTTTGGATGCAAAACCTCGAGGCGAAATATTCCAAGATCCCCACCGAATCGGATAACTGCTTCACCGCATCGACATTTATCGACTGCTCCAAACAACCCGATAAATGTGTGAGTTACGGGAATGGGAAGAGCGGCGGGCGTGTAGCACCCGACGTGTCGGCGTATGGTCCACATCGAATGAACACGAGTATAAAGGGCGCACCTATGCCGAAACTATCGGGACTATTCGTCCAACATTATGAAAGTTGTAATTTCGAAATATATAAAAAGAAGTTTAAACGTCTAGCTGTCCAAGATCGGAAGCTGAATATCCCATTCCCCTATTATAACGAATCGATTGATGCGGCCAGACGCGATGACGATAATGCATTACGAAATATTTATAAGAAATATCGTGTTTCTGCATGAAAAAACGCGCATTTTCATGTTAACAAAAATCGCAAAAAATCGCCAAACTGTAAAATTGATAGTAATGTCCCACAAAAATAATACACAACTTATAAAAGACTATGTCTCTATTTACTGAAAAACCTAATCGACGTCGGGTCATGGTATTCGACGTCGAAACGACAGGGCTTTTGCCCAAAAAACATGATAGCGTCGCGTTAACCGAGCTACCCCATATTCTCCAAATTAGTTTCGTTATTTTCGACACACAATATTGGAAGGTGGTGAAATCGGTTGACCGATATATCAATATTGCCCCCGATGTGGAGATTTCCGAGAAAATCACAGAAATCACGGGCATTACTCGTTCAATCTGCGACACCGGCACATCGATCACAAACGCGTTACATGAATTTTACACGGAATATATGTTATGCAATATGATTGTTGCGCACAACATCCAATTTGATCGAGATATGATTCTCACAGAATTGAGGCGACACAAGGATGAATTGATTGGACGCGGATGTAATTCAGTCTCCTCCGTATTTGATACAGAATACGAAAAGACCGTTCAAAAGGATATATTTTGCACAATGCGTGTGGGACGAAATGCGTGCAAAATTGAGCGCACGGCTCTTGATGGGAAAGTATATTATAAAAGTCCTAAATTGGTTGAATTATATGAACATTTGTTCAAAGAAACGCCATTGGATCTTCATAATTCGCTGGTAGATACATATATCTGTCTGCGGTGTTTGGTAAAACTCCGATTCAAATTCGATTTGTCGTTGGAAATGTTTCCGAATATTCGATTTAAGCCTTTGGTAGATGCGCCTGCGACTAACATATTAGAAATTCAAGCTTGAAAGCGTTTGTAGCCTAAGGATTTCATATTTATTTCGATATGTATATTATTAACTATGCTTGAAGACAAAAATAGCAAATTGTATTTTTTGTTCGGATGTATTCCTTCGCGAATTTTTATTGCGATGCTCCCACTGTATTTAGATAAATCGTGGCTCCCATTTTACGGATTGATATTACTCTCCATATCATTTGGGTTGATCTATTTATATTTTACAAATAAACGACTTCATGCGCCTGAAGCGGGTGGTGATACGTGGTGGGCAAAATATCGTATCATGCACGGACTCCTTTATATGAGCGCTGCTATATATGCCTTTAATAAGAGTCAATTGGCTAGTTTACCACTTTTTATAGACATTCTTCTTGGACTTGTATTGTTTGTTCATCAACATTACATTCGGTGATCACTATTTGTCCTTTTGTAAAATATATAGAATTACACCGTGCATAATATAGAATACACATGGGAAATATGCTTAGAAATGAAATCGAACCAGTCAAGTGTCTGATTTGTTGGGATGAAATATCCGTTTCCGATATTAGTGCATCTTGTTTACAATGTAATATACACATGCACTCTATTTGCGAAGCAACCTACCGCGGAAATAACGGTTATTGCAAATGCCCTCATTGTATGACGGTGGGTTTGATTTCCGTAACATATCCCGGATATAGAAAGGTAAGATAAAGGTGGGTTTATACTATTTATTGTGGGAACTTTTCCAACAAAGGTATAAAAACTATAAGATATAAATAGTTGGTAGAATTTCAAAATAGAACTTTTTGGATTATTGTAAAAAGTTCCAAAAAGGAATATACGAGGATCTTTCCATTTCGTGATTTTTGGTTTTTACGAAATGTTACTGGAATGCAGCCATTCGTTCATTTTGAATTGTCGGATGACTGCACAACGTTTTTGAATGAAACGGCGCGGAAAACGTTTAGGAGTAATTTGTATTAGGATTATATACGAAAAACTCCTAATGATAAAAACTCCGAAAAACTCAAAAACATTCGGCTGTGAAATTTGCAACTTCAAATGCTTTAATAAACAAGATTATACTCGGCATTTGTCCACTGTAAAACACGTTAACCTAACAAATCCTAATTATAAAGCCTCTACACCTAATATGCATTCATGCATATGTGGTAAAACATATAAACATTCATCCACCCTGTGCAGCCATAAAAACACATGTTCTTTTCAAGCAAAGTCTCCCTCTATACATGAAGATGTCGCACAGACGACTAACAAAGATGTTATGATAGAAAAATTATTAGGAGAATTGACCGCAGAGCGCGCAGAAAAGAGTGAAATGAAGTCGATGTTTATGATGATGATGGAAAAATATCAGGACATGCAAATGAAAAATCAGGACTTGGTGAATAAAGTGATAGATGTGATTCCAAAAATGGGAAATACGACCAATAATAATAATAATACGACAAACAATAACACTCTCAATTTTTACTTAACAAATACTTGTAAAGACGCAGAATCTATCCATGATTTCACAGACAGATACGTGAAGCAATGCACCGAATTTTTCATGGAAAATTATCGAAGCATCGCAAATAATCAAATGTGTTTGGCGACCAACGTTTATAATATCATGTTTACATGTTTGAAGGAAAATCCGCAATATCTGAATTTTATTCAAACAACGGATGTAAAAAACGGAATCCATTATGTAAAGGAGAAAAAGAAGGATAAAGATCGGCAGTTATATGGTGAGGCTGAATTTATCAAATACGTTGATGGATTTGAAAGAGCAGGGGCGAGCATAGGACACGCGATAAACAAGGCGTTTGTTCCGCTACAATCAGAGTTTAGTAGAAAATTGGAGAGTGAGGTGGGAAGGCCTCCAAATGAAGAAGAATACGAAGACGAAGAAGAATACGAAGATTTATTGGATAAATACAAACAACGTAAATCCGAAGCGGGGCGTCATTTAAATATGCACATTTTCAAAGCCATGAGTTTATTCGATAACAGTTCGCGAAAAATGGAAATACTCACAAAAACCCGCAGAATAAAGAATTCTAATGACGTTTAGTCTGGAGCGATCCATAGCCGAAGGAATTCCGATAAAATTGAACCACGCCCTTATTATATGCGATAATCAAATAATAAATCATATAATAATACAATTTCATTCAAACCATGTCGGATGAATTAAATGATGACGTATGTTGTGTATGTTTAGAAACAAACACAACATCGCAACGAGTATGTAAATGGGATTGCTCGCACTCATTTCATACGAGTTGTATTGAACGTTGGAATATTGGATGTCCCGTGTGTCGAAATAACGTATTAGCATCATCGTCAAATAATGTTGACACGGATGTTAGATGGACTATATCACGAAACCCAACTTGTATATTGGATATTGAACATATGAAGGAGCATATTTCACAGGTTCCAGCTGAACACATAGCTATTTATAAAAACGAATGGAAGGATCGCGAATGCATCGATGAGAATCATCGCATGATATATTTCCATACATATGGAGTGATCGCAATATGTGAAGATTGTAATACAAGCCAATCCTTTAATTGCGTGCATAATGTAGTGTTACCGAGAGGATTTGGACGAATAGGAAGAGCTTGCCAAACACCCGTGGCTATGCCTCGATCCGGTCGCATATGGAACGAGCCGGAGCGTTAGCGAGGTGAGCGACCGGAACACGGACGTGAACAGGAGTGTTCCAAAACTTCCTTGAATAAACTCTTACGCAGAGCACATCTCGCATATATCCTCTTCCTTCGGTAGACTTCCCAATGCCTGCTCGGGTTCAATTGTGAACTGCTGTGCTTGGTGACGTCCGCGTCGTCGTAGGTAGTAAATACCCGTTTTTAATCCTTTCCCCCATGCGTAAAAGTGCATCGACGTGAGTGCCCCATAATTCGGGTCTTCCATCCACAAATTCAGGGATTGACTCTGGCACACAAACGCGCCCCTGTCGGCCGCCATATCAATCAGCGCGCGCATGGGTATCTCCCATACCGTCTTATATTTTTCGCGTATTTCAATCGGAATCGAATCGATATGTTGAACGGACCCGTGGTTTGCGATAATATTATTTTTTATTCGTTCGTTCCACACCCCCAATTTAATTAAATCGTTCATCAAATATTTGTTCGCCATTATGAACTCACCCGCCAAGGTTCGGCGACTATAAATATTCGAAGTAATTGGTTCAATACATTCATTGAATCCGAGAATTTGGGAGGTGGATGCGGTCGGCATAGGCGCAAGTAACAATGAATTGCGCAATCCATGTGACCGGATTTTATCGTTCAATGCCGTCCAGTCATATCGCCCTTCGGTCGGAGTAACGCCCCACATATCATATTGCAATTCGCCGCGACTCGCAGGAGAGCCGTTAAACGTATCATACCGCCCATCAATCATGGCCAATTCGCACGATTGTTCCAATGCAGCGTGATACATTGTCTCAAATATCTGCCTGTTTAGAATCTTGGCCGCGTCGGAGGCGAACGGCATGCCCATTATAATAAATGTGTCGGCCAACCCTTGGACGCCAAGTCCGACTGGGCGATGAATCATATTACTTGCCCGCGCCTTTTCGGTGGGGTAATAATTCACGTCGATTACACAATTCAAATTATAAATAACCACTTTCGTTACCTTGTGCAACTTATCAAAACTAAACGTTGGCGGGGTCGTCGTGTTATCGATGAATGCGGGAAGGGCGATACTCGCCAGATTACATACGGCAGTTTCGGTGGGAGTAGATACTTGCATAACTTCTGTGCACAAATTCGACGACTTGATAATTCCCACGTTTTTCTGGTTCGATTTCTTATTCGCGGCGTCTTTATAACACAAATAGGGCGTTCCGGTTTCCATTTGCGCATCCAGTATTTGAAACCATAATTTTCGCGCCTTCATGGTTTTGCGTCCACGCTGTTCCACTTCGTACCGCGTATAAAGTGTATTAAATTCGTCGCCATACACATCAGACAGTCCTGGGCATTCGTCGGGACACATCAATGTCCAATCCGCATCGGCCTTGACTCGTTCCATGAAAAGATCGGGCATCCACAACGCGTAAAACAGGTCGCGCGCCTTCATTTCTTCGTCGCCGTGATTTTTGCGCATCTGTAAAAATGTTTCGACGTCGGAGTGCCATGGTTCCAAATAGATTGCGAAGCTGCCGTTGCGTTTTCCGCCTCCTTGATCAACGTATTTCGCAGTGTTATTATACACTCGTAACATGGGAACAATTCCATTTGAACTTCCGTTCGTTCCTCGAATATGACTTCCGGTCGCACGAATATTATGAATATGAAGTCCAATTCCACCTGCCCATTTTGAAATGTTCGCGCAGTCGCTTAATGTATTATAAATTCCCGAAATACTATCACTCTCCATTGCTAGCAAAAAACAGGAGGACAGTTGAGGTCTGGGTGTGCCCGAATTGAACAATGTCGGTGTCGCATGAGTAAAGTATTTCATAGACATATATTCGTATGTTTCTTTTACGCGTTCCATATTAGTACCATGAATACCCAGTGAAACGCGCAACCACATATGTTGAGGTCGTTCAACTACCCTTTTATTTACTTTCATCAAATATGCTCGTTCTAGTGTTTTGAGTCCAAAAAAGTCGATCAGATAGTCGCGTGAATAATCGCACAACTCGTCCAATTCGTTCGAATTCGCCATAGTAATCTCATATAATTCGTCTGATACAAGTGGACTGGGATTACCATGCTTGTCTTTAAAATGATATAATTGTTCCACCACCTTTTTAAAGGATCCGTCCGTGTTTTTTTGCAAATTCGACACAACAATTCGTCCCGCCAATGTATTATAATCAGGATGCGTTGATGCTAACGATGCGCATTGTTCGGCCGTCAATTCGTCAATTTGCGCCGTAGAAATTCCATCATATAATTGATCAATTACCTTCATAGTCAATGTAGTATAATTGATATGGATTCCCGCCTCTGTGCCCGTATTTTTTATGCGTTGGAGGATTTTGTCGAATGCGACAATTTCACGCTGGCCATCACGCTTCACTACATACATTTCGTGGTCTTCAGAAACTTCGATTCGCGTCGCATTACCTACGCTTTTTTCCATTCGTATAAGTTAATACATATTTATTGTTTATGTCGTTTTCTTCCAACGACGACATAAGCATATCCTCCGCCAACGCTCCATATTACAATGTAACCCGGCGTGTTATTTTTCGGCGGCGCTCCACTCCATTTTCAATCGATGCGGTCGTATCGAAATATGATTTCAAAAACGTATTTCTGAAAAAGGTGCGATTAAAAAAAGATAGCTGATTCTCATCCAATGAAAGCGATGGGTCTAGACCATTCCATTGTTTCGTCATGCACTCGTCCTTCCATGCTTGTCTATAGACCTTATATTCATCGGTTATAGCCAAGGGCGCACGCTTATAGGGAATAAATTGATAGACATACCATTGAACATAATATGGTAAATAATCAAACTCCTTCGACATGCTTACGGAGTTCACTCGGGAAACTTTGGCTAGCGCCTACGTTTCCCTCCAAAAATAGCTACGATAGGACATTTTACAATGTGGTGCGATATTCGCGTGCACAAATTTTATTATTCCAATTTTACCAAACAAACGCCTCCTAATATAGGTAGGTTCTTGATCTGTTTTGAATCATTTTCGCACGCACCGTTAACAACCTCTAATTTCACAATCTTCTTTTTCGCAGCTCGGTGTTCGTATCCAGTTTCCCTTTCCGCCACAATGATTTTCCATATCTCGTCAATTTTTGGTTGGGCGTGTTTAAACCACATGCGATTTCGCTCGACCAATACGCAAGACATTTCGTCCAACCGCCAATAGATTGGTGTATACAACGACCATGAACGGCGCATCGTGGTTCGCGTAGCTTCAATCCACGCGTCGACCGACGTCTTAGTCAATTCAACCGATAAGGGCATATATACATATTTGGGACTGCCTGAATATTGCTGAGTGCTCGTATTTTCGCCCATACTTACACGTTCTACAAAATACAATATCACGCCGCGACGTTCACTCGTTCCTTCATAGAATTGTTCTTCCGTTTCGTATTCTTTGAACCGGGTTTCTAAGAAGTCGCATTCATCCAAATCACATGTCTCCATTTGCACCTGCATTTGGACCCAATATGCCTTCGACGGCACGCCGTCAATTTCCCTGTTCACAATATTCTTTATTTCCAACATGCGACCGTATCGATTCGATGCAGGATCGGTGATAATCCCGTCGGGCGATGCACCAATATATGGATATTGTGCATGTTGAATGCATCCAAAATCTTCGACATTGGTCTGATATAAATGTTCATACAACATGATTGAAACTGGTTCATATTTTTGCCCCCAATGCATAGGACTGGACGTATTTACAGACATCGCAAATTCCGTATCATCTTTCAATGGTAAACATTTTTCATATATCAGACTGTTACACACCGCTTCTGAACCAAAGACCTTGTATAAATTGGATGCCGTAATTAATCCGTGACGAAACTCATACCATTCGGGCGTCCGCTGATCTGGTTGTGGTATAGAACGAATACGCTCTATTTTTTGCGCAAGGTCTCGACCGTTATTAGAATGTTTTATCGGAGAATCTGGATACGATCGCGTAGGTATATTCTCCTCGCCCCATCCACGGCTCATGTTAAAATAGTCTACAATAATATTCTTGATAAATTCGCGAACGTCGTCGTAATCGTCCTCTGGATCGTCGTCGTCTTCGCCGTGACTGCACAAGTCCGCATCCGACCATTGGTCGAATAATATAGCTGTAATATCATCGGTCATGCGTGTGTGGAATTGTGGTTCCGCCATTTCTAAAATATTTTCGTGAATATATTCATCGGCCAATTCATAAACCGTGGACGTCATGTCGACGACGTCGTCGTCAGTCAATGTGTCCATAAACGGTTCTTTTGGTTCTCTTGGCGACATTAGTGCCGAAAGGATTTCCGTGTAAAGTGAATCGATCGTTCGAATTCCGTCGAGTTCGGAGTTCAGTTGCTCAACTTCAGCTGCACCGATTGGATCGCTCCAAATGCTATCTGCATCCGAATCCGATGGGGTATATGCTTCGTCCATATTGTTCATTGTGAATAATATGGTATTGTATTTGTATTATTTACACCTTTGAAGATTTAAGTTCGCACAAAAATACGAATCAATTTTATTCAAAAGTGTAAAATCAATAGTTGCGCTTACCGCTTTACTTCGGCTTTAACAACGATGGTCTTACTTTTTCTTGTTTCTTCTCCAAAACAAGTGAAAGACGATGCTTTTGCTCCGCATATAAACTCTTCTGGTCTTGTTTGATTTTTTATCCAACAAGTAGTTAAGTTCATTATATTTACTGCGGAATTCGCATCTCGCGTTCTAAATACGTTTTGTTTGTTTAGGCAACTCACGCAGTTAGAACACACGAAAAGACGATATACTTCCTTATTATTTTTATCTCGGTAATGTTTCATTTCATTACTACACCCACAACATTTCTTACTAGTATTGAATTCATTGATTGTAATAGTATCATATCTTTTATGGATTTGTTTCCTTAATCCTTTATTCATCGTAGGCATAAAATGTTTCATTTGTGTATCCCTACTCCAATTTCCATAACCAATTAGAATATTTGAACCAAATGTTTCTTGGATTTTATTAAGGAAATTATCAATGCTTTTTTTACCATAACTATATTGCCTAAATTTCATTTTTCTCCAAGTTTCTTTCTGGTAAAAATCACCAACTTGTTTATTTAGTTTATCTTTTTCAACTAAATGTGCTTTGAACTTGATATAATCAACCGATTTGCTATTTTGAACTGATAAATGAGTTTCTTTTTCAATAATTTTATTTCGTTTCTTTTCTTGCAATAATATTCGTTGGTTTCTTTTTCCATAACCTTCTATTTTTCGCTGTGATGCTGTATATTGTAATTTCTTACCATTCTTATCCATCATATACACCAACGAATGTTTACCTGGGTCGCACCCAACAATATTCCTATCTTTCAACGTATCTAATTGTTCTTTGGATAAATCTTCAATACCATAAAAATCTTGTTCTGGAATACTTGGAACTCTTGCACCCCATTTTTTATCTTTCAAATCTTTTCTAATAAACAACAAACAACAAGATACTCCGTCAGTTTGTATTTGATGATGGAACTGATAATGTTGGTTTCTAAATATTTTATGGTTCAAGTTCAAAAAGGCATTCCAAATTTCGTGTTGGTTTTCTTTTAGGTTTTTATGTAATTCGCCCTTTTTTATTCCATCTGTTTTATTTGCTGGACAGAATAAACTAACCAAACTTGCTGTATCCAAAATAATATGTTTTGGAACAATATTGGTTCGTAGTGGTAAGGGTTGGAATAATTTACTTTCTTGTTTTTCCAATACTTCATTCATATATAACATTCCTTTCAAATAGTCAAATGGTCTAACTTTTACATCATAATGGATTGATTTTTTAATATTTTGTGGGAAAATATTAGGTAAATGAGTTGTTTTCCATTCATTAAACATTTCATTGGTTTCATTATCCAAACTCATCAGTTGATGTTTCAATTTGAATAAAATGGATCTATCTTCAGTTATAGCAGTTGTTGTTTTGTTAATAAATCTCAAAAAGTGTTGAATAAAATGTTCTTGTGCGTTGTTGGATAAGGAAGTATGAATTTGCGTTGCTAAATAAGGTAATAAAAAAGATGTGTTTTTCAAATTAGTTTTTTCGTGATTTATTGTTGGTTGGTATTCTTCTAAATAAAACTTTTCTAAATTATCAAGCAGTGCTGTATCACCACCTTTCTTTCCTCTGTTATCACGAGTGCCTAATGTCTTGATACAATACAAAATAAAGGTATCATCAATTTCAGGCAAAGCGATTTTATTGGAATAACAATTCAATACATACAAACGGATAAACTGGTAAGAATGTATCATTAAATTATTCATTTCAAAAACCAGATTATTTACTACAGGTTGCACCAAATCACGATTGAGTAAAACAGATTTGAGCGTTGTTTTGATGGTTTTGTATGCGGATTTATCATTATTCCTAAACTCTTTGAATTCGTCTTTCAACTTCTTCTTTTTCACCATTCTATATTATTACTAAATATTATATTTCTATATAATTGTTTATAAACAATTATATAAATCCCTAAATGTTTTCCTTTTCGTTTTTTTCTTCAAGTTTCTTTATTTTTTCTTTTTTATTCAAGTATGCTTGTCGTGCGTATTCCTTCTTTTTTTCAGTTGATAGGTTAGCCGAATAATTAGTTTTTTCTTTATATTCTTTTGCTCGTTGCTTTTCCTTTTCTTTATTATTTTCATAATATACTTGTCTACTTGCTGGTGCTGTGTATTTTTTGAGATGCTCTTTGGTTTGAATTAATTCATCTTGTAATTTTTTATTTTCTTCCTCTGTAATTTTTAATTTGTGCATTAGTTCATCAACATTCATAGTTAGTATAGTATGATAAATATTATTTATGTAATTTATCATAATAATTATTTTGTATTTTTGTGCGGATTTAAATGTTCAAAGGTGTATAATCAATTTTCTTCTTGTATGATTTTTTGGTGGGGTAAAGTTTCCCTATGCTAGTTCCGGCTCATTTACCACTCTTTTGGGTGTAAGTGATTTTAAAGTAGACACGCGTTTTGTATCTAAAATGCGCAATGTAAAATTATGTTTGTCTACATTAAAATGTAATGCGGGGATTGAAGATAGTTCGCGCGCTTCTTTATCATATACAACATCCTTTGTTTTTAATAGTTTTCCCTTTTCCAAACAATCCACAAAAAAGACCTTTAGATTCTTGACCTCTTTCGCCGGAAGACCATGATCCTTACCATATTTTTCGGCGTAACAGTGCAACTTTTGGATTTTTACCGTTTTATCCAACTTATTCCATGGCTCCGTTTTATTATGCTGTTTTTCAGTCTCTAATAACGAGTCCAATTTATCAATATGCATGGTGGAGGTTGGACCGGTCTGAATTCCAGACAGACCGGGAATATACGGCTGCTTTACAACGGGTGCTTGTTCGTTGGTTGGTTGTGATTCATCAGATTGTAATTGAGTTGTAAACATATCCTATCGTCTGTTCCTTTATATTGTATAGCCGATTGTATCTATCTTGTTTTCAAATGTATTTATATTATTTCCCGTCCGTTGGCTTGCGTTTTCATCCAAACAAACGCAATAGATGTATAGTTCATATAACCGGAATATATTATGGATTCTAACAAGATGTTATCCATCCCTATAGAGTCCATGTCCAAGAAGACTAAAAAGGTGATCACCGAAAAACCCAGAAAACACCGCATTGTTACACAAACCGCGAAATGGTCGGATATTTCGGACAATTTGGTCGAAAATGAGGGTAACGGTTTAATCGTGCTCCTAAATAAAGATATCGATAATGATACATGCGACGCATCAAAGATGATCGCCCAACATATCCGAACCAAGATATGTGGATATGCCGCACAAGATCGCGAGAAGGGTCTGTTTTCAGAGAGTGAATTTGTGAAATACCAAGATGTCTTAGACTTATTCAAGACATCTGAGCTGAATTGTTATTATTGCAAGGAAAAAACAATGACGTTGTATGAATACGTTCGTGAACCAAAGCAATGGACTTTAGAGCGCTTGGACAATTCTCGTGGTCATAATCGAGACAATGTGGTATTGGCGTGTTTACAGTGCAATTTACGGCGGCGCACTATGGCGTCAGAACGTTATGTGAAAACGAAGGAAATGTCCAAGATTGTTAAGGTGGAGTGAGAAATTTTGCATGTTTTTCGGCCTTTCCGTTGTATACTTGTATTTGCTTCTCCAATGAGGCTATCAGCGTTTCATCAATCATGTCTGTTATATTCTGTCGGGGTATCTTGTCTAGAATGTCTTTAACGCTGGTCCCATATTTGGTTGCATATTTGGTTGCGCGTTCTAACTGGAGAGGAGTTACCTCCCCAAGAGCGATGGAGTTAATATTATAGGTTGGAAATTTATCTAGAATAACAGTTTTAATCTTTTTCGCCAATTGCATGTTCGTTTCCGAATATTCGACTATTTCATCTTTATCCGAATTTTCATTATTTTTACCTGTATTATCGCATAGTATCCACATTATTAATAACGCCAAATATATGGTTGCTGATAATAAAATATAAACATCTCTCATTTCACTATATTTTAGGTTTTTGTTTGTTTCACAAGCGGTTTCGTCGTCTGATAGTTTACCTATAACGCGACTCACTATTGACCTACATGTCGCCGGTAGGTTTAGTGTTTTATCTAGCTCGCTAACAATTTCTAATGAATTTTTAATAAGTTCATAAATATTATTATCGTTATTATTAAATTTATATAGAATTCTATTTACAAGTGCATTTTCAGCGAAAAGTGGCGGGGAATCTTTAACCTCATTTTGTATAGCGATCATTTTAAATAAATCGTTTATTTTTTCGTAATTAGACTGTAATTTTGAAAGGTTCCCGCCTTTCATCCGACGCCGGCTCAGTCTATATGTACCTTTTCTACCCCCCTTGGATTTATGTTTCAAACCCTTGGATTTATTATGATTCCTCTTCTTTCGAGTATGATGATGCATTATATATTATCCATACAAAACAATCCTCAGTTGAATCAATATAAATGTATTTATTCAATTACATAAATCAACATGTTCCAAGAAGTGTCGCATCAAGTATCTCCCCCTTTAATCGCGACGTTGCATTCAAATATCAAACAAAAGTTAGACGGATTCTTGGTATCAAATCGTATTCCACACCTATTATTTCATGGTGCATCTGGAACCGGTAAGCGAACCTTGGTATATGATTTTGTAAATAAAATTTATAATGGTGAAAAACATAAATTGAAATCCAACGTCATGTTTGTTAACTGCGCACATGGAAAGGGTATCAAATTCATTCGCGACGAACTCAAATTTTTTGCAAAAACGAACATCAAAGGCACACAAGGTGTGCAATTCAAGACAATCGTCTTATTCAACGCGGACAGTTTAACCATTGATGCCCAGTCGGCCATGCGTCGATGTATCGAGTTATTCAGTTATAATACGCGATTTTTCATTGTCGTAGAGAACAAACATAAAATGCTAAATCCTATTTTATCCCGATTTTGCGAGATATACGTTCCGGAGTATATGGACGACAACGCTAACATTGTTAATCTACATCAATATCATTTGAATAGAACCTATGTCCAAGATTCCAAACACATCCAATGGTTTGATCAAATAATCGGTGAAAATTTAGACAAAACGACCAATGAATGGTTGGATATTATCACAAATGCATATGAAGCCGGATATTCATGTATTGATCTGATTCAATGGATAAAACTTACTCGATTATTATCGGATAGTCGACGTTCCGATGTAGTGATGTATT
>Ga0209353_10001015_pt1 | contig 16286 bp, 14 predicted proteins | sample LauGreSpBDMM15SD_2_FD_187561 | JGI IMG/M metagenome (GOLD analysis project Ga0209353, IMG submission 187561) | Freshwater lake microbial communities from Lake Michigan, USA - Sp13.BD.MM15.SD (SPAdes) (version 2) | ecosystem: Environmental > Aquatic > Freshwater > Lake | place: Lake Michigan...
ATCGAGAGAAAACAAAATGGCGTGATGTAAATGGTCGCGTAATTCGCATAGAATGGGGATGGAACGACGACAAGTGTGATTACGAATCAGTATATACCTATATATGCGATATGATTTACGAACAATACGAAATGAGGCGAGATATGAGTGGACTATACAAATACCTTGCGCATTTGATTAAATTATGGGAAGAAATGGAGGCTAATCACATAGATTCCGAGTCGGAATAATCGTCGTCCGAATCCAAATTCGACCAGAGTATGCGGTCATACTCCCAAAACATTCCAATTAAAATCTCCATCCAGGTCATTCTTATATCAAAAACAATAAAAACATTTATATACTTTTTATTGTTATTAGTCAACAGTTTACTTAAACAATCCGTGAATATCCTTGAATACTTGCTGACCGTCTACACAGACCTCCTTTAAATATTGTCGCACACGGGATAAGTCACTCTTTTTATCAAACGCAATGCGAACGGTAGACTCTGCATCATGTGGGTGAAACTTTTTGAATCCACAGAAGGTCAATGTCTTTTCGCCTTCGTAGAATTTGGTATACATGATATACTCAATGACCTTACCGATGGTATAATCTTCATTTTCTAGGCGGATGTCGAAACAATTTTCCATAGTAGTTTCGCTAACAAATATGGGCATCGCATCGATACCTTGGATAATATCGATTAATTTGTTCTGCAATACGGCACATGCTTTGCGAACCAGATCCTTGTTTTCGTAAACGCCCAACGTTTGTAGGACAAAATCGAAGCTATTGGGAATAAAATGTCGCTGAGCATCTAAAATACGGAAATTCTCCTTTTGGAATTTGATATCAACATCGGTTTCACCTTCCGTGCGAAGTTTTGCCTCGTGTGAATCCCATGCAGCTGTCGATTTAGCCGTGTCTTGTGTATTACCATACGCACATTTAGATACCACATTATACATACTGCTGTGTTTTGCGGTGCTGACTGAGAAGTCTGCGACAAGAGACAGTTCCTCCCCGGGCAATTCATCGCTCATTTTTGCGCGAAGACGAGCGAAGTCGATATAAGATTGGGTCTTCGTATTCATAGGATAGAGACCAGGAAAACGTTTATCCATTTCTTCCTTTGATAAGACGGTGTTCGTCGTTTTATCTTTCAAGCGGAACTCGCCGCTGGTAACAAATAGCGTGTTATCGGTATCATTTTTTACATCTAAAACCAGTGAATAGTTCCCAGGTAGAGCCTTTTGGTCTTCCGTGTCGCGAAGAAGAGTTGTATGAATTGGTATACAACTCAGACGCTGTTTGAGGATTTCGTTGTGAAGACGACCGGTATTTCGATAAATATTACACTGATTGGTTTCGTGCGTCTCGGTATGAATGACTACGGTCGGGATATCAGATAATATTGTGCGTCGTATTGCGTTAGCGAAACAGACATTCACGCCGTGCAACGTGAACCGAAGAACGTCGCCCTCCTCGGAAAATTGTTGTAATGTGGGTTGCATGGTAGGCACTATGATACTAATATATCAATCGGTAATATTTAAATCAATTTTACGATTAGATAATACGTCTAAATAAATAATACATGTGACCAAACGGATGTATTATTTTACGCAGTGATTATGCGCTCTCGCTAACCATCATCGCGGATAACAGAATGAACATAATAATGACTGGAAGAAGGAGTAAGAACCATGCTATACCGGTTGCATTCGCCTTGCACATAAGATTCAGAATCCATGTCCAGAACAATATATAAACTGCCTTAATAACAAAAATAAGGGCAGTACTAGAAACGTTGCATGTGTAGGAACCCAAGCAATATTTATCAACATTGCCCACATTTTGGTATAACATCACTACCAAAGCAATGGAAGAAATCACTAAATACACATAGGAGGGTGTGCAAAGTTTACGCAAGCCAGAGAGAGTCATTATAATCTATATGTAGAAAATATGATTATACTATTGCGACCATTGTGGGAACCGGTTGTAATTCCGGACCATTATCTCCAGCCGCGCCTGTTAATTTATCATACATCAAATTAGTACCACCAGTTGTTCCGATAGCTAGCGGTGCATTCGACGTCGATGTGCTTAATCCTGTTAGTAAATCGGTTCCCATTAGAGAACCGCCGGTCATTTTCCGATTGCGTCTTCTACGTGAGCGCTTTGTGCGATTGCGACGTGAAGTCCGTTTTTTGCCGCCACTAACAATATTGGGTAATAATCGAGAGTCGATGATTTCGCGCTGAACATCGCCGCCGGTATACGTATTCAATGGGATATAATCCGCCTTTGGTAATTCTGAGAAGGCAAGGGGTGAATTGAACGACATGCCGCCCTTCATTTTGCGCCGGCCATATTTGCGGACAGTTCTGGATTTACGTTTACGAGTCGCAGATGATTTGCGTTGCTTACGCGAATGCATTTATATAAAACAAGGATATTTTATCTGATGCGACAATAAAAAAGGACGCATGTAGAAAGATGTGACGAACACGTAATCTATTCAATGTCTACATGCGTTAACATGTGTCGCCGACAACAAACATTCGTTAATCCAAGACTGTCGAGAACGATGCCCTCGGGCGTCTTTTCGATGCGGTCCTTTGTTAAATATACAACCTTCTCTATATCCTGGCCCTTCTGTATTTTTATTTTTCGAATCTCGTCCTGATAGTATCGATATTTATCGGCTAAAACGGAACCACATGTGAAGCATTTAATAGGAATAATCATGATCCAGTATATAATAATATACTATTAGTTTCAATCTCTAATTCAATTTTGTGATACAAATAAAATGTCTAAATATTACAAATAATGATTTATGTTTATTTGACTGTAGTCATAATCTTGTTGATAACATTGAAACCGAAATATTTAGGTATATTCGGTTGCATGTCTCTTGGAAATGCGCTTTCTCAGCCGATGGTCATGAACATCCGTTACAGCGTATTAATCGCGCTGATTATATGGATGATATACCAATATCTAGGACGAGTGGGGTATTTTAAGGAAGAATATGAGAATCAGAATATGGGTTATGCTGCTACACAAACCGCCGAATCCGGCTACAATACATCTTCGCCAGACACATTCCAGTATAGTTCCGCTGCATTGGATGGAGCACAACAATCGGAACTATGTAGACCGGGATCCACTCTAAGCAATGAACAACGGAACATTGTCTGTAACTCAGGATCACCGGGTGTGGCTGCATTGATGTCGGCCCCGGGTATATTTGATCCATCGCAATTATCAAGTTCGATGGACGGCTCAAATATGCAACCATCGCCACTTTATTATGAGCCAGGAACGGTTCAATATGGTGGTATGGGTTATGTGCCGTCATATGAGCAAGCCGCATATAATAACGATTTCAAATTTAAAGACCAACCTACGCCGATCGTAAACTCATTTTCATCCAACAGTGGTTTTTGTAACGACTCGAGTATGATGGGTAATATTGAGACAAAATGTAATTCTCTTTCAAAGGATGTATGTGCGACGACAAGCTGTTGTGTGTTAGTCGGCGGAGAAAAATGCGTTGAAGGTGGGGTGATCGGTCCAAAGCGCAAGAGTATTTATAGCGACACAACCATCAAGAATCGCGACGCATACTATTATCAAGGGAAATGTTACGGAAATTGTGTGTAAAATTGATTTTGATTTGTATATACTGATGAACAATACAAATCAAATATGCCGATTACAAAATACATCGATATTCCAAATAGCAAACTGACGGTTGAGTATATAATTGGTCGAAATGCAGCCGATAATTTTGAAATAATTGATGCCGCGGAAGAGCATCACATGTGGTTTCACATTGAAGGCCAACCATCTGGCCACGTGATAGCAGTTATTGACGATCAACTTGATAAGAAGCTGATGAGACATATAATCAAACAAGGAGCAGTTGTATGCAAACAATGTTCCAAATATTGTTCTGCAAAAAGCGTAGACATTGTATATGCGAGGATAGGGGATGTTAAAAAAACGGATATTATGGGGCAAGTATTGGTGACGAACGCAAAACATATTACCATATAAGTCGAATGGACGCATTTAAGCATCGGGTCCCCCGCCCTTTTTTTTCAATCTTTCCAGTAATGTAGCGCGATTTTTGCGTAAGCGTTCTATCTCATCTTTAATAGCGGCGACTTCCTTCGCGGCTTGTTCCCTTAATTTTCTCTCATCTTTCATACACTGTGTATCAAATTTCAGTTGAGAATATATTTCCTGGACACGCGAATCAATGTCTTTCGGGTCAATCGCTGTATAGGGGGTGTTCATAAGAATAAGAGGTGGTTGTAAATATAATATAGTGAGTTTTTATTGTTCACCAAAATCGCGACTTGATACATGAAGGGAAAATGTTTTACACTCGGCCAAATAAAAAACAACCCGGTATGTTTTTTTATTTGATATGATTTTATTTATGTTATAGACTTGCCTCGATTTGGGATACCTCTTCGTATATGGACACATCGACATCATTCGACGCAGCAGGATGCATATGAAGTGGCGTGTCGCCATGTGCATTCAATGTAGGTGTTTGTGAGTGCATGTGATAGAGCCACTTCATATCGTCTGCGTAAAATCCGTCTCCTACAAAATCGATAGGCCATTCTGGCGAATATTCGGGTTGTTCCTCGTATGGATCATATAGGTTGACGGTTTCAAACACGTCAAGCACTTCTTCGACAGACACCCCCCATTGGCGTGCTATAAGCATATATTCCTCACTATAGGTCGCATGTGATTCGGTGGTTTCATCACGCTCCTCCTCCACCTCCGCTCTGAAATCGGGTGCGACGCTTTGCTTGCTCATTGTGTTTCAATAGTTATCATTATATAACTATCGAAAAAGCCTATCAATTTTATGAAACAATTTTATATCCGCGACTCGTCTTTTTGCGCAACATTGCAACATCTTCACCGTTTGCATGATATTGGTCGTGGCACTTCTCACATACAGACATTAGATTTCCGGGATGATTTTTATGTGATACGCCACCGTCAGGTTGCTCAATATATCCATCTTCATCTGCGTCGGCTTGAGCATACAAATGATGTGTTTCCGCGCCCATTTCATTTTCACATAATTCACAAATACCGCGTATTTTGGATGCGTTATATCGACTAGAAGGATTTGATAAATCCCCCTTTGTGTTGGGGAAATATTTAGTTCGAATATGATAAGCTCGTTTCAAAAAGTCTTCAGACAAGTGGAGAGATTTACATACTTCCAGACCATACATTCGATTTCCGGGACCATCATTTAATTTTCGGTCATAAACGAGCGCGTCCAATTCGCGGTCATAGTGGACGGCCATGTGTTTTAAAGACAGTCGTGTAAGTTCTTTGATTTCGTCATAATGTATGATTTCATGAAAATGGGTCGCGAATATGTGGGATGATTTATTGGTGTGCATTTCAGACAGGCCCGCGACAAATATGCTTAGGGCGGATTCGGTTTCAGTTCCAGAACACAATTCGTCTCCTAAAATCAAACTATTTTCGTCGGCCAATCGAAGAATCACACGCAATTCAGACATTTCGACGGCAAATGTGGATAGTCCTTTAAATAGATTGTCGGTTCCAAGGATGCGCGAAAAGATAGCGTTGTAGGGTTTGTAACAAAAATTGCTGCAAGGAACAAACAAACCGGCTTGAGCCATCACAATCGCTATACCAAGAGCGCGTATAAAACTCGTTTTTCCGACTGCATTCGTCCCATATAATAATATACCATCTTGGACATTGTTCCCTAGAATAATATCGTTCGCAACATATAACTCATTCGTTTGTATATGTTCGATCAATACATGGCGCAATGCTTTTGCGTCCACAAATGCTTTGGGTGCATTTTCGGAAATCACGGGGCAACAATAGTGATATTCTTTCGCTATATACGCCTTGGTTTGCAAGACATCAATACGCGATAGATAGGACGCTACATGTTCAAGGTCTTCATAATAGTCTGTTTCGATGAGCGCAAGTAACTGTTGAAACGCGGTTGCGATCCATCGATTAATAGCATCCTTTTGATGTAATATGTCTCGACAAATCTTGGTTAAATAGGGTATTTCGATCTCATCTGAGCTGCCGGATGCAGTTACAAGTTTCACATCCGACCATTTTACCCCGGGTAGATTTGGGATAGAGGTTTCGCCACACTGTTTTGCAATCGTCTTCAAAATGAGGCCACGTTTCTTGGTTATTTGCATGCTTATGCCCGATTTTTCGGTAACGTGAATTTTCACATAATCAACGTCGGAGTTGATAGTCTTATCGTTCGAACGAATCACGTCGTTCAACGTCTGTTGTAATTGTTTGAATAGTTTGTTATTTGTAGCATAATCACACGCCAAATCGTCTAATTCGGAACAAAACCCCGCGCGAATAAAGTTTTCGTCGAATACGGTGGTCGTTGTAACGCCTTTGCATTTATCAATATCAAAATGCGTATTTATGAAATCGGAGAATCGGAGACAAATCTTGGGAATATCACAATTTGTATGTGTGAGATAATCGGTTAATCGTTTGTTTTGACTCAATAATTCAAAAAGAGTGTTTGTTATCTGGACAGATTGATATAGATAATAAATGGATGACGGGTAGACTTTTCGCACGACAATTTGTCGACATATGCGTTCCACATCACGCACTTGGGATAGTAATTTGCGAATAGGGGCGATGGTCTCAAAACATCCGGGTTTCAACATCTCCGTAGTTACATCGTATTCTCCGCGCAACCAGGCGGTGTCGGTTGTGGGAGCAACGAGCTGTGAATAAAATTTGCGTCTCCCCATGGAGGTGTTGCATTTATTCAAGAGTGCATTTACCGAAGACAAATGGCCATATTGTGAGCCGTCATTGGACGAATCATCAAGAATATTCAGTTGTTTTAGAGTGTGATTTGCGAGAAGAACCTCTGTATTGGTATGAAACCGCGGAGGGGAAATATTTTTTACCAAATTGGGATTGTGTTCTTGGACAAAGTCGAGCAAGAAACAAAATGATTGTGTAGCAGTGGGGTATACACTAAATTCCCCATAAGTATTTAGCGCATCTTCGCCATAAAAGGAATTCAATACATGAGATATATATTTTTGTTGAATACAATTCGCCACCTTCTCGGATACGCGACTATCCACCCTATGCACAACCCGCGTTTGAATACCCGCATATTGAATAACAGATTGAATTTGCTGACTATCAAATGGCGAAATAAATATGATCTCGCTTGGTAAATGCGTAGACATAACGCGCTCTAGATCGTCAAATGTGGTGGGCTGTATCGAGAACGGCTGTTGAAATTCCGCAATATAGGATTTTCCGGTAAATATATTTGCTATGGCTACACCACAAATGATGGTGTCGCGCGTCCTGGATGCATATTGACTCGATGTTCGATTTTGTAATACCGGCTTGTGAACATCTAACCAAATGCACGCAATATTGTTGGTGATATGCTGAGAGGGGTCAGTTTCATAGGCCATAAAGGTTCCCGCTGAATGGACACTATCTAAGACGCGCGTAATGACCGAACCCTGTTTATGTTGAACATACACAACTGCAGTATATCCGGCGGAAGTAATTTTCTGCAAATATTTGTCCAAGGTGTAATCACGGAAACCGGCCATTAATACTTGCCTATCATCATAGACAACCTTTTTTTCAGATACATTTAGATTGCAAATCTGTGAAAAATCGGATATCTTGCTTCCAACAACATCGCACGATGCCGGAGAGCGAAATCCATAGACTTCAAAGAATGCGCCGACTTGCATCAATACAATCGTGTTCTCACCATAGGAGAGTTGATACTGTTTTGTAAGCTGTGTATACTCATAATAGATAGATGTGGATTCGGACATGATTACTGATATAGTATGTCGAGAAGATTTTATATTGATTCATTATAATATGCCGATGTTCAGGGTCGTTATTATATAACTATAATAAAATAGATATCCATTATTAGTATGAATCAAAACCAGATTACTAATTATGAACACCTAGATACACAGTATGGTCAATATGGACAATATTGTATTATAGACGCCGAATCCACCGAATATATACCGCACAAATCAAAAAAACACAAAATGTCTGATTTAGATATGTATGAATCCGACCGACCAAAAGAAATACCAACCTTTGTAAAACGCGTGGTATGGACATCGGGTATCATATGCATAGTAATAATTGTATACAGCGTCGGTGTGACGAATTTAATACAATACATGTAAGTCGTTTTACTCTTTTGTCGCATCATGCAAATAATTATACAACATATTTTCTGGATTATGGTTTTCAATTTCACCACAAATAGTTTTTGCGGTTTCATACATTTTACGCAATACATCATTGGGCGCGCTCGACCCAACGCGAATAAAACCGTTTTTTACCAAAAACCGTTTTACATCGTCAATCGGAGTCTGTTTTAATCCTTGGACGGCGGTCATACATTGGTTTCGCATCGTTCGGTTTGAAATAAGGACTCCAATTTTGGGTTGGGTCTTAGACCGTCCAAGTTTATAGGTTCTTCTCACTGTGCGCTTCTGTTTTAAATAACGGTTTACGGGAGCAATCTGAGTTTGAGCGACGATTGCCGACATGAATGCGCGCTGTTCAAGATTACGCATAGAAGCGCCACTTGGTATGTTTGTATTCGGCGCTGTAGCTATCTCTAGACTAGGCATTGGCGCTGTCGCTACACTAGGCGATGGATATGTCGATTCAATTGGTCTCTTCTGCGTCTGATGATTCCATTTTCGATAAGTAGGAAGCGATCCATTTTTCATACAGCCCCATTTAGGTGGAGATGCATGAGACATTTTAGGCGGCTGTAGTGAAATTGGAGGAGACGCTGTATGGTCATCTAAATTTCCAGTATAGACCAATGGCTCGAAATTCGACGTGATATTGGGTGAAAGTGGTGGTTTAGTGCGCAGAGTATGATTATGTCGACCAGGCTTGGTTTCGTCATGTTGATTCTCGGTCAACGTCATTAAATATTTCAATGACTCATCAAAATCGCTATTAAATGCGTCATGGGTGTTAACAGACCCGCCAATGGGTTTACGATTCGATGCATCTTGACCGACTTCGGTTAACTTCTGGTAGTTTTTCTCTTGTTGTTCGCGAATGAATCGTAACACGTGCTGTTTTCGCAACCTCTTCTGTTTATCCTTTTCTTTTACTGGCGCGCGAACCTTAATCTCGTCCGTCTTATCCGAAGGAGTCTTCTTTCGACTTTTGCCGCCCTTTGCAAAACGAAAGAGGGCCGGATTAATCGAAATAGTTTTATTCATTGCGACGATTATTAGTTACATAACAATCATTTATTATTTACACATTTTACACATATAAGCCGTATATCCCGCTTTTTTTTTCATCCTTAGTAGAATGTTCGACAAACCGTTTGTAACCGCTATCAATATCATCCATAGTCAATTTCTTTTTAATGTCGACATTTTGACCGTAAATTCGCCTACCATGGGCGACCTTGCTATATGAAAACAGCAGCTCCATATCTCGCCCATAATGAGCAAATTTCCCATGATTTGTCTTGAACCATTTCTCTAAGGCCGCGTCAGAAGGATTCAACAACCATTCATTGTCGAAAACCTTTTTCTTGAAAATTTTTAACATTTCTAAATAAGAATAATTATCTAAATGAAAGCGCCAAATAAATCGCGATTCCAATCCACGATTCGCCTTAAAAAATGTGTGATTAAGCTCGTCTTTATATCCAGCAATAATCACCATCAATTCCCCTTTATGTGCACTCAGAGCTTCACATAACGTGTCTATGCATTCGCGAGAAAAGCTATCGCTCGAATAATCAGTTGCTAAAGAATACGCTTCATCTATAAATAGACATCCTCCCAAACATTCATCTATGACCTTGCGGGTTTTAATTGCGGTTTGTCCCAAGTATCCGGCAATTAAGTCGCTACGCGTCACCTTCTTAAATACGTTTTTTTTCAATACTCCTATTTTTGAATACATACGTCCCATGGTGATAGCAATTTCAGTTTTTCCAGTTCCTGGTGGCCCGGATAATACAGTATGCATGAAGTCGGGATTCGTTCCGATATGCAAATTTTGAACAAAATAAAGGATTTGATTCAATAACTCATTTTTGAACTCAGTTAGACCGACCATGCGATTCAACTCTAGCAATTCGGGCTTTATTTGCGTCAACGCTTTCAAATCAATGTTATATTCTGTATTTTCACAATATTCATATTTATCTAGCAAGTGGAGTAGATCTTCAAACGACTCAATTTTCGTATCAATTAAAACGCATTTCTTGGTAACTGGCGTTGGCGTATTCATTTGAATGGCGGGTATAATCGGTGGCGGATACGACAGGCGAGGTGGTTTATGGGTATGTATGCCGACGTAAGACGGATCGGCGTAATTCTGAACGGCATAGTGATAATCGGACAATCGCATTATGTGAATGAGATCCATATAACATCTATCCCGTCGTTCTTGTTCTTCATCCAATATTTGAACAAAGTTAGTAGAAAACATAATAAATAAGAATCATATGGTGAATATGTTTATTAACTTTTCAAGTTATATTCTCTCAAAATCGCATAAAATAGTCATTCTGTAAATGATATAGAAAATTGATTGTAACATAGGTGTAACCGGTAAAATTAAATACTCTGCACAGCAATATGTCTGCATCCATATCATTTGACTCGGGCGTGTGTGCTCAATCCCCCCCATATATTGAAAAAATGCCTCTTGCGATGGGAAAAAATGTTCGCATCAAGAAGCCGAAGAAGATGGAACGAAGTTCTTTCCCCGAACACGAGCCCATAGAAGAAAAAATATCACCTATGCTGAGCGAAGTCGAGAGTAAGATATTGTCGCATCTGGGGTCCTACACAGAAGAACCGTTTCAACTAATTGAAACCTATTTCAGAGGACAGCATTTGGAGCGTTTGGTGCGTCATCAGATTGAATCGTATAACCATTTTATCAATTTCCAGATTCAGCGGACAATCCAGATGTTCAATCCAGTAATAATACGCTCTGAAAACGATTATGTAGTCGAGCATGGAAAATACATGCTCGAAGTAGACATCTCTTTCACGAATTTCAAGGTGTATCCGCCACAAATTCACGAAAACAACGGTGCGACCAAGGTGATGTTACCAGAGGAGTCGAAGCTGCGCAATTTCACATACGCGTCGTCCATGACGGTGGATGTAAATATCAAATACACCATTCGCAACACCGAATCGATGGATAACCCGCGAATTGTGCAGCGCGTTTTGCCGAAAATCAATATCGGGAAGATGCCTATTATGTTGAAATCATCAATATGTGTCTTGAACCAGAATCGTCATATCCACCCTTCGCTAACCGGTGAATGCACAATGGACTGCGGTGGATATTTCATAGTGAAAGGTTCCGAGAAGACGGTTCTTGGGCAAGAGCGCGCTGCGGAAAACCGCGTATATGTATTTGACGGTAAAAATACGACCAAATGGACATGGTATGCTGAAATCAAATCCGTTCCAGACCACAAGTGTATTTCGCCAAAACAGATTGAGATGATGATATCCAGTAAAAACAATGGATTTGGATACGGATTGTATATTCAAATTCCACGCATCAAACAACCAATCGCGTTATTTGTCTTATTCAGGGCACTCGGGGTTCTATCCGATAAGGATATTTGCGAACATATTCTATTAAATGTAGACGACGCAAAGCAGATCGAAATGGCCGAATGTTTGCAAGCGTCAATCATAGATGCGAATAAGTATATGACGCAAGAAGGTGCGGTTCAGCATATTACAACCTATGTCGCGTATACACCTATGAATATGGATCGTGAAACCGGACTGCAGAAGAAGCGCGAATTCGCAGAAGAGGTGTTGAAAACCGATTTGTTCCCGCATTGCAAGACGCATACCCAGAAACTCCATATGTTGGGGTATATGGCGAGGAAATTATTGCAGACCAGCATGGGGTGGCTACCTGATACTGACCGCGACTCTTATTTGAATAAGAGAATTGAGCTGACTGGAACTCTATTGAATAATCTGTTTCGAAATTATTTCAACAAATTAGTCAAGGAGATGCAAAAACAGGTTGTGCGAGAAATCAATGGCGGTTCGTGGCGTTCCTCAGAGGATTACGAGAACATCATCAACATGACGAACATTTATAAAATCATGAAATCAATGACTATCGAGAATGGAATTGCGCGTGCACTATCAACCGGTGATTTCAGCATCAAACAGGCGAACAGCAGCAAAGTCGGCGTAGCGCAAGTGTTGAATCGTCTGACGTATGTGTCGAGCTTGAGTCACTTGCGTCGCATTAACACGCCACTTGAAAAGAGCGGAGAGTTGATTGCGCCGCGCAAGTTACACAATACCACATGGGGGTTTCTGTGTCCCGCGGAGACACCGGAAGGACAATCGATTGGTGTGGTCAAGAACATCAGTTATATGGCGCATATTACAATTCCGACAAATAGCGCATCGCTATATGAATATATTATGCCGAATATTAAAAGTGTTGAAGACACACCGCGCGAAACTCTTCATGGTAAGACAAAGGTCTTCATAAATGGATGTTGGGTGGGTGTTACCGAGACACCGCTCGAATTGTATAATGATATCCACGACAAGAAATGTAAGGGTATTATTAACATTTATACATCAGTAATATTCGACTACAAGGCATTGGAGATTCGAGTGTGCAATGACGGGGGTCGTTTAACCCGACCCGTATTGCGTGTGCGTAATAACAAGGCACTACTCACTCGAGACATATTGAACCGCATCGAATCTAAAGAATTGTCCTGGAATGATTTGCTTACCAATTGCCGTATACCCGAGTCGGTTATTGAATATATCGACCCGGAAGAGCAAAACTACGCGGTAATCGCAATGAAATTAAAGGATGATTATTTGCAGGGCGCGCATGTGGATTATACACATTGCGAGATTCATTCCAGCACGATATTCGGAGTTTTAGCGTCGTGTATTCCCTATCCAGAGCATAATCAAGCACCAAGGAACACCTATCAATGCGCTATGGGGAAGCAAGCCATGGGTGTATATGCGACTAACTTCGACAAACGCATGGACAAGACGGCCTATGTATTAACATATCCATCAAGACCGTTGGTCGATACACGTTTGATGAATTTAATCAAGTTGAATACGATTCCATCCGGAACACAGATTCATGTTGCGATCATGTCGCATACGGGGTATAATCAGGAAGACTCGGTGTTGGTGAACAAGGGATCGATTGACCGTGGTCTGTTTTCAACCACTATTTATCACACCGAAAAGGATGAAGATAAAAATATCATTCGAGACGAGATTATTCGATGCAAACCCAATCCCGCAAAGACAAAGGGCGTGAAGTTCGGTAATTACGATAAATTGAACCCGCAAGGATTTATTCCGGAAAACACATTGGTCGAGAATCGCGACGTCATTATTGCGAAGATTGTTCCCATTAAGGAAAATCGCAATGACCCAACAAAAATCATTAAGTATGAAGACCAGAGCAAAACATTCCGCACCAATGAAGAGACTTACATTGATAAGAATTACACTGGTCGCAACGGCGACGGATACAATTTTGCAAAAGTTCGAATTCGCACATTGAGAAAGCCAGTGTTGGGGGACAAGGTTTCCTCTAGACATGGACAGAAGGGAACTGTTGGAAATATCATTCCCGAATGCGATATGCCGTTTACGAAGGACGGTATTCGACCGGATATTATCATTAATCCACATGCGATTCCATCTCGTATGACTATCGGACAGTTGAAAGAAACCCTGCTCGGAAAGGTTCTACTTGAACTGGGCATGTTTGGAGACGGAACCAGCTTCGGAAATTTAGACGTGAAGACTATCGCGGATGAATTGCAAAAGTTGGGTTACGAAAGTTACGGAAACGAAGTCTTGTATGATGGTCTTTCGGGAGAGCAAATGGAGACAAATATCTTCATCGGTCCCGTATTTTACCAGAGACTCAAACACATGGTGAGTGATAAGCAACACAGTCGCGCCATTGGGCCAATGGTAAATCTAACACGTCAACCGGCCGAGGGGAGAAGTCGCGACGGTGGGTTTAGGATAGGTGAAATGGAGCGCGATGTAATGTTATCACATGGAATCTCACGATTCTGCCGCGAACGTTTGTATGATGTATCCGATAAATACTCGGCATATGTTTGCAAGAAGTGCGGTATGATAGCTGCGTATAACGACGGGTCGAAAAAGGCTTTCGCGCGAGACGATTTCACTGTTCATTTGTGTCGGACATGTAATAACACAACCGATTTCGCTCGAGTCGAAATACCCTATGCGTATAAGTTGATGGCGCAGGAATTGCAAACAATCAACGTTGTCCCGAGAATATTGACGGAATAGACAAACCGCCAGAAAAATAAAAATAACATCGCATATTTATTTTTATTTGTTCAACCAAATTTCTAACATTGCGCCAACCGAATGTTTTTTAGATATATATATACGCTCGTGCGGTCATTATTGTTACTAAATATCTTGATATTGTGTGACGACGAATTGAAAAAATTCACATAAATTTCCGAAATGGGAAGCCCGTAACCAAACCCGGATAAGGGTGATTTGTTACTGAAATCGGTTTGTTCGACTATATTTATAGGATGAGTCGTATAGCTATAGTACCATATCTTGTCGAGATCCTTTTCTCGAATTCCCTTGCCGTTGTCTTGTATTTTTATTAAAACCCATTCTTCGTCGAGTTCTTTCATAGTGACTTCGATGAATGGATTATGCATGAATCTTACTGCTTCCACACTATTTTTCAGTATTTCAAATAAAATATAATGGAGATAATGATCAATGGTAGGTAAGATGATTTGCTCAGGGGCATTTATCCGAATGATATCATTCAAATGCAAATCTATTCCATTCGTATCGCACAAGAGTTGAATATTATTAATGGTATTGTGTAATATAGTTTTCACGTTTGAATCCAAATGAATGATTCCATGATATTTGCCTTCGGTGACGGTTTTATCAAAAAAGGACATATAATGTTCAAGCAAAATGCGAATCTCTGTTCGGTTTTTATGAAATTTATTTAGAAATGCTTGAATCACAGGGGCTTCAATATCATTTATTTTGTTTTCCATCTGCAATTCATATAGTCCCTTGGAGATTGTGGACAATGTAGTAGAATGACGATGATAAATAGTATGAATCGCATCTTTGAAATCAATTATTTCCGACGACGTGATTGGCTCTTTTACTTGGGTCAATTCTTCAAACGACATCAAGTACCATTCCCTGATTTTATGAATAGAATGATTCTTGGACAATCCAAAGGGCAGACTGTTTAGATCCGTCACTCTTTTCGCCAATCGGATGGGTATCTCGTTGTAAATATGTTTCGTCATAACGGGTATTATATTACCCGGACTCACATTCCGATATTTTAACATATCTACAAATTTAATGTGTGTCCCTTTTTTCAAACTATAATCAAATATTTTATTGTAGAATTTCGCCAAATTGGACATACATAACACTTACAAAAATAAAAATACAATTATTTGAGCATTTTATTTTGTAATATAATCATATACTCATATCAAAAAATGGATACGGGTTATGCCAAAAAGTGCGACCAAATCTGTAACGAATGGATGAAATCGGGTAAGGCGCCAAACGTGACTAATATAGAATGTAAACAGATATGTGATGAGCTCGCTAAAGATACTAGACCAAAAAAATCGCGTGAATTACTGTCCGGTTTGGACGAATATATTATATTACAATATCAAGCTTAAAATAAAAATAGTATACTTTTATTTTATTTGAGATGAAAACAAGAGATGTATTATACAGTCGGCTTGAGCGTTTTGGGATGAGTTTTATGATGAACCCATATATAATTGCATAAGTGGCGAATCGAATCATACCCGTGAGTTTCATATTATGATACACTCTCATCGTCACCGACTTCTAGCTCATCGTCACCGACTTCTAGCTCATCGTCACCGACTTCTAGCTCATCGTCACCGACTTCTAGCTCATCGTCACCGACTTCTAACTCATCCTCTGACGATTCCACAGCCACCTTGTCGGCATAAATATCCGCATTTTCATCAATATGAATATCATAAAAAGAGAGATGATGAGTAATAAATTTTTCTTCATAATAATAATGGCGAGGTGATAATGTATTACAAAATGGTTTCCGGACAGATATTTTACGACCAT
>Ga0209353_10001016_pt1 | contig 16279 bp, 19 predicted proteins | sample LauGreSpBDMM15SD_2_FD_187561 | JGI IMG/M metagenome (GOLD analysis project Ga0209353, IMG submission 187561) | Freshwater lake microbial communities from Lake Michigan, USA - Sp13.BD.MM15.SD (SPAdes) (version 2) | ecosystem: Environmental > Aquatic > Freshwater > Lake | place: Lake Michigan...
GGAAGATTTTTATAAAAAGGCGAAATTTTACAAGAAAGGGGAAGTTGATCCCCAATCCCCTCCCAACAAACTTTTTAAATTCACGGCAGATTGTTATAATCTGGAAGCTCGGCATCTAAATCCTCTACTGTAGTCGGAATTGACTCTTGAATGGCTCCCCCCGAATAGGACTATCGAACTTCTCGACCCTTGACACGATCCACCCATATGTTCTAATTCTATTGTTGAAATGAAATTTACTTGATGGGGGAACCAGATGTTTATTATTATCCTCTTCAAATTCTTCCAATGTTTGATATCGCTTGCTACCGGAGAATGTGATTGTCCCTCCAATTTGTCTTTTTTCGTTCTGGATATACAGGGGGATATTGGTAAATCTTTCTGGTAAGGAGAACGTGGCTGTTTCAATTGTTTTTTTACCGCTTAATAATGACATGTCATCCGGTGTTCTTACATACACCTTATGTTCCGCTTTTGATTCCCATAATAAAAAATATTCTTTGAATGATATCATTTTATTATTTATATCTTCATCCTGTCCTGTGCCAATTCAAACATGTAAGACTTTCTTCCTACAAATCGAGTCCAAAATAGTCACTGACAGAATCTCGTATATATTCATCTTCTTCGGGGGTTAATTTATTATAAATATATTTCAATCCTTCCACTTCCCCATCCTCGTCAAGATCAGTTTCCAAAATGGACACAATCTTTGGATTTCCAGAAAATCCTATATTTTTATCAATTCTTCGAGAATCACCCTTTTCATAATGTTTCATCTTTAATTTGGTGATGGAGTCTATTACGTTTCTGAAAGCATCATATGTAGTCCCCTGTATATTAAACATCCTCTTGAATGATTCAACTTGATCGGTGGGTATTTTATCTTCCAAATGTCCAAATAATAATATGTGTCTGTTGTTTGATATAATCTGTTTCAATCTCTGTTTTTGAATTGGATTTATTTGAAATTTATCTTTCAGCTTATTCCAGAAATTTTTACTATTGATTGTGAGATATTCTTTAAATTTTGTTTTTTCTTTTGTAAATAAATCATTTATCAATTCCTCAATTTGAGACTGATTTAGTGTTGATAGGGAATCAGTAATATAATCCTCGTCCGTGAATAATTGTGTATATCCTCTGGAGCGAATTACTACAATTATCAGACTCTCATAATCCCCCAACCAATCTGGTACGTTTTGCAGTAAATAATCCAAATCCGAAGAAACATATACACCCTGAAATGATTTATAATAATTAAATTCTCCCTCCCAATTGTTTTTTTTATTAGGTATTAATCCGTTTTTGAGTATGGATCGTTTATATTCCCCCCTTGTTATATGATATAAGATTTCTTCGGGTTTTGTATTTTCTTCGAAAAATTCTAAGAAGCTTTGCATTTTATTATTTAACTTTATTTTTAGAATCACGATAAAATCTTTCAGAAATTGAAAAGTCTTTATTTCTACCGCTATTTTTCACAAGCCCAAATCTTTTATAAAATCTTTCCAATCTACCCAAAGATGTTGCACCAAGTTCATCACTTGGGTTCAGTCTAATTTGAAGCCCCCTTTCATCTGCAAAGCGAATCAAATCTTCCATGAATGCTGTTCCTAGACCTTGCTTACGTTTATCTTTTGCAACTTCAATTTGAACAGGGCGAATATATTTATAAGAAATTCCCGAATATATATCAGTCATATTTTTAACTCCTTGAGAATTCCAGTATTCACGAAATTCATCAATCGAATTATAATTGTTATTTTCCTCTTGCAATAAAAAATATTCTTTGAAGGATATCATTTAATTATTTAATAATCATATATGGACTTCTTTGGTTCCAATATGGGTAATTTGACCAGTGTTTTCTCAATGTCCTTGATGTCCTTGGTGTGTTTATCTGATATCGCATCGAAAATCCCGTTTATGCCTTCCCTGTCTCCCCTTTTATATATGTTGATGCTTTTGTAGAACATGTCCTCGTCCCCATTGAAATACCCTTTGTTGAGATCATACATGGTGGTGAAATCATATTCCTCCCCCTCTTCCATAGATTTTAGGATTTGTTTTTTCTTATAATCTAGATATTGTTTGTCGCTGTTGATCCTTTTTAAAAATTGGGGTCATGTTGTCCAACAACTCTCTTTGGGAATACATATTTTTATTTAACGTATATCTTGACAAATGGGAATGTTGTGGTTAAATATAATTGCAAAAGCGGGTTAGACTGGAGGTGGTTCCAGCCAAGTTTCATAAGCTTAGGAGGTCGGTTCGATTCCGGCACCCGCAACCAATTTTACGGGTCAGTTTAAATCTGACTCCTCCTACCACTGCGTCTGTCGTCTAAAGGCTAGGACACCCTCATTCCAAGTGGGTAATGAGAGTTCGATTCTTTCATTGTTCACCATTTATTACTAAATAATAAATATGATCAGATTTGATAAATTATATAAAGAATTGATGGAACAAGTATGGGAACCAAAAGTTACCATACCATTAGGCATTGAAAGAAGTAAAGAAGATAGCGGTTTTGAAGAGGACAATCCCTTGGTAAGAAAATTTGCACTATCCAGCCCAGATAATTTAGCGATGGTGTTTGCATTTGTATTTTTTACCATGCAAACACCTTGGGCAGAAGTATTATACGATTTTCCTAAATTTATTGAATGGTTTTATACAAAAGCGGTTGTGAGAAAAGGAAATCGATTAGTAGTTGATAGGAATGCAATACCACCATCGCATCTAGGTCATAAAATGACTGGTGCAAATAAAGAAACTGGATTAGCGACTGCGAGGTTATCACAATTTTATTCTGTTTATGATAACAGACAGAAAATATATGACAATGTTGTTAAAAAAATAGATAATACCCTTGAACTTTTTGACTTTGTTACAACTATAAATGGTTTAGCAAAAGCTAAAGCTGCCTTTGTAGTGCAATTGATTAAAGGTGATTTGGGATGTTTTGATAGTATTAATGTGAAATCATACGATGTTAGTGGATTGGATGTAGAAAGTCCTGCTAGAGATAAATATGGTAAATTGACTAAAGCAGGAAGAGAAGGTTTAATAAAATATATAGAATATAGTCAACCTATGTCAAAAATTTTATGGGATGATTGGTGTGAAATAGTTGAAAATAAATTTTTATACGCTGGTAAATTTTCTACAGAAGAAAAGAAAAGAGAAGAAAATAAAATAATAGCTACCAAAACACCAAAAGGAGATAAGATCAATTATCAAACATCATATTCACCAAATAAAAGAACCGAAGGTGGTTTGAAAAAATATACCAATGAAAGATTGAAAGGTTCTGATATGCGTGGTAGAAATGTTAGTAGGGATCACTACAACATATTCAAAGACATAGAACCCTTTATCAAAAAAGAATCAGTCGAACAAACAAATAGTAAATTACCCCTGATACAAATCAAAGGACGCAAGGAAAGCCCTGATCAGGGTATGCTGGATTTACAAGAAAAGAAAACATTTGCTCAATTCTTCCACAAAAAATATGGAAAGATTTCATAAATTATATCATCGACTCATGCGTGAATACGTGGAGGATTTTGATGAGAAGTGGAATACCGCTGTCAAGGAATCCGAAGAGCTTCAGGTTGCTTTGGATTTGATGAAAAATATCAAGGCGAAATTACAAGGAGAAATCTATATCGTTGGGGGAGTTCCCCGTGATCTGCTCATGGGCAATGCTATTGATGATGTGGATTTGGCTACCAATATTCCCGTGGAAGAATTGGAGAAGTATTTTGAATTGAGAAATATTTCCAAGAACGATTCCCAACCTGTCTATGCCATTCTCTGGAAGGGTTATGTTTATGATCTGGCAAAATTCAGAACTGACTCAGGGGATGTTGGAAGACAATCCAATGTATCATCGGAAACAGATTCATTTGAGAAGGATACGGAGCGAAGGGATTTAACAATCAATTCTTTTGGTCTGGATGAAGAGGGTAAGATCGTGGATTATCAGGGTGGATTGGAAGATTTGAAAAACAAAATCGTCCGTGCCGTGGGAAATGCAAAACAAAGATTTTTGGAAGACGCTACGAGAATCCTCCGTGTCTTTCGTTTTGCTGCCAAGATGGATTTTGAAATTGAGGATAATACCAAGAGAGCCGCGATTGAATTGAAGTATCTTCTTCAAGACCCGAAAGCAATTTCCCAAGAAAGCATTTCCAAGGAATTTTTCAAGGCAGCAAAAACCGGACAAACGCTTGCCAACTTTCTAAAGAAATTACAGGACACAAAAATTCTCCATGATATCCTTCCTGAATTCACTACGATGGAAGGGTTTGATCATGATCCCCAACACCATCCTGAAGGGGATTCCCAAGTTCTGGGACACATCTACGAATGTCTAAAGGTATCCCCATATAAAGACCCTGTGATCAACCTCGCAGTTCTTTTCCACGATTTTGGGAAAGCAACCACCAGAGGTAGTGGTAAATATGGGTTTAGTAATTACTATGGACACGAATCAGCAGGAGTTCCCATTGTAGAGGGGATCTTCAAAAGATTGCGGTTTGCGGAATTATCACCCCAAGATAAAAAGAACATATTGACCGCTGTTGATAAACATATGCTTATTCACAATCTTGATAAATTGAATATCAAGACACTTACCAAATTAATTCAGAATCCATCATGGGAAACGATCAAAGCAGTTGGGTATTGTGATGAAGCGTCCCGTGGTTCTGGGCTTTTTAATAAACAGGAATTTTTGGAGAAGATCAAAAGAGCAGAAGAAAAGGTTTCCAACATCGGTGGATCAGAAGATGAAACAAGAAAACGTCTCAAGCAATATTTCAGTGGTGAAAAATTGATGCAATTGTTTCCAATTCTTGTCAAGGACAAATCCAAATTCAAGGATATCACAGCAGCACTCCAAGAATATGTTCTAGAAGAATTAAATGCTGGTAGAGAGCCGAATGAAGAGGAGATGAAGACGATTGCTTCCGGTATTCTAAAGGGGAACCAATTCAACGAATGGGTGGCAATGTTTGAATCTTCTTTAAGAAAGAGTAAAACCCGTTTACCAAGCATTAAGAAAATGTCTAAATTGCCAGAATATCCTCCATATGGTTTTTGGATGGATAGAAATGGCTATTTAGAACCAGTAGGAAAATGGGCTGAACATTATGATGTTGCGAGATATCTATTGGGTCGGTCATATGATTATAATAATGAAGAAGATTATACAGCCACATTGTTAAACAAAGGATGGGTTAAAATAGTATCGAAATATGTATATGGTCCCATAAGTTTTAAATCGTTAAATCATTTAAATCCTTCACAAAGCAGGACAATGGAATATTTAGAAGATTTATATTCCAGAGAAAAACGAGAAAAAGAATATCCTTCTCGATCTTCTTATGAAGATGATATTAATTTTTCATATTATGAAAGTGTTGAAATGGAATATCCATTTGCTGTGTTCGTGGTCCACCAATTTCCAAATGGTAAAATAGCGGCAACCACTAGACCAAAAGATAGAATGAAAGATGATGAAGGTTTGTCTTATGGACTTCCGGGTGGTAAAGTAGATCCCGGTGAAGATCCCATGGAAGCAGCTATCAGAGAATCGAAAGAAGAAGGTTGGAACGTTTCTGGATTAACTCAAAAACATTCTGATATTGTTCAAGGTAAATTGGTGTGGTGGTATCACGCAAAATCTGCTATTCCTTTACGAGAATATAAAGAAAAATATCGTGGTATTAAACCAATTCAAATTGATATAAATCAATTGAAAGGATTTGGAAACAAAATTGCTATTCCAAAATCATTGGAAGAATAAAAAAAAAATTTTTCTTAATTTTGAATTAATTATCTCACAAGCCCAATCAACTTCGCAACTTGTGGACTGACGTATGGTTTAAAATCTTCCGCTGAACGGAACCCAGCCCGAAGATCAAGTGTCTCCTTAGACACCTTCATCCGTTTTAATTTAGAATAAAGACTCCCAGTGTTGTGTTCCAAGTCCATAAACTTATCAAAAGAACTCATTAAATTTTGAACGTTTTCCCTTCGGATGGCGTTATCCAGTTGTTTGGTGACGCTTGTGATAGTTGCCCACTTCTCTCCTCCATAAAGGTTAGCGTGTCTCCAGAATGGAGCGGAAAAGATGTATACAGTGGTGTTATAGTCAAAAATATTAAACCATCTCCCCCCTTTACCATTATTATAAGCATCCTTAAATTTCTTTAGAAGTTCGTTTTCTTTAAACCATTGGACAATTTCCATCAGGGGTTTTTGTTTTTCGTTCCCATCATAATAAGGACTAAAAAGTATATCGTCAAACAGATGCTCTGCTTCATCAGCAATTGCTTCCTTGGTTTCTTCCAGAAGGGTGTTGGAAATGACCACTAGAGCTTCCTCAAAATAGCGGTCAACTTTTTCCCTGACCTTGTAATTGCGAACGTCGGTGTCTCCGTAGCCATACGAAACCTTACCCCCTCCAAGCTCCCACCACAGGGCATACAAGGCATATAAATCCATTATCGCTTTATCTCCGGTGGATGGGTAGGTGTATTGCGCCTCCAGAAGAATCCTACGCCTACGGTTGGTTGGGGGGAGTTCCCCGTTTACAAATTTTTCGTAAAATGTCTTGAAGCTTTCCATTTGATTATTTAGTCACTACATGGTAATCTAGTTTTTAAATAATGTTTCCATCATCCAAATATTTGTCAATCACCATCGTCAGATAATCAGCAAACCAACAGATCACAGATGCGTAGAATCCCCAAAGCGGAATCTCCCAAATATGTTCGAACCATAACGACCCAAAGAACATCCCCACCCAAAAGCCCATGCACATGCAGCACTTGAGAAGTTTTTCAAAGAAATCCCATCGTCTGAGAAAGACACGGATAGGCTCGAAGATTGATCCATATTTCAGGATTAAACAACAGCCAATTAAAACGAATGATTGAAACCAGAGGCTCATCCAAGAATTAATTTTTGCGCGTCAATCGTTTTCACACCATCGGAAATCAGAAGGGCTTCTTCCTTGCGAACTACGATACGGTTTCCATTGTCATCCACAATCTCCACCATTCCATCGGCAAGTTCTGTAACAATAGGGCAGTTTTGTCCTTTGCAACACAATTGAATACTATTATTTTTTAGAATTTTAATCATAACAAATATATTTAGCTGAACAATTCCTCAAGTCTATTCTTTTCTCTGGGAATATGTATGTGAACCATTTCTAAAGCCAGCGATTATACACTCACACATTATCAATACCCCAAGCTTTCAGTATATGCTCAAACGGATTTCCTTCAATGTTCTTAACCAGATCAAGCATTTCTTGGGCAATTTCCCGTGTTTCCTGTTGTGTGTCGGTTTTTAACCTCAATTTCCACATATAAATAAATGCCAACAACGATCCAGTCCAGATGAATTGTGTCTCCAAGCAAAGAGGGAGAATAACTCTAGCCTGTTCTTTGGCAACACCAGCATCACATAATTCCTTATACAATTTCTTACCCGATGCAATATGATGATCCATCTGACTGATCAAATCTGGTCTATTTAACACTCCATCACTACCCTGTTTGGATGAAGACGATTGCTGTCTAAGTTCCTTAACATGATAATAATTATCAGAAAAATCCACATACCTTCCACTAATGCTGTTGGCTGATAATCCCACCTGATGTTTGAATAGTTGTCTTTCAACAAAAATAGGACACTCAATTCTGAATTGTAATTGAGGATGTCTAAATGGTGCAGTGTGTTTATGTTCCACGAGATATTTTATCAATTTTTCATCCTTTCCATCTAAAATATCTTTATTTTTCCCAAAAGAAACGCGAGCAGCGTTTACTACCATAAGATCATCCCCAAAATGTGAAATAAGTTCTGCTTTCATTTGTCCTTTAATTTACCACTATCATCAGAGATTTCAACTAAATAGTGATATGAAAAAGATTTTAATTCCACTTATTGGTCTGTTCATGATCAGTTGTACCCCAAAAATCCCTGTCATACCAAAGGCTCCCATAGTTTCGGAAAGCGCACTGAAGGATTTAGAAAAAACCCAAACCGGAATTGATGATAGTCTAGATGATAATAAAAAAATAAAGGAAAAGCTAAAGATCCAAGAAAAAACTATCTATTCCCAAAAGATGGAGATTGAAGAAGCTTTGGTTCAAGCGGGAAAAATAAAAGAAAAAGTTAAAATGCTTGAGCAAATCACCGATGAAGATGCTTTTATTTTGGTAGAACAACTTAAAAAGGTCCATAATCGAAATCTTTTTTTAGAAGCTGATCAAAAGGAATTGATTACAACCAACGAAAACCAATTAAAAATTCTGGAAGATACTAAAAAGGATGCTCGAAAAACACAAGAAAAATTAATAAAAGCTGAAAGTGAGTTGGGGGAACTCAGGAATCAAAATATATTTCTATCTGAAAATTTAGGAAAAAAGAATTCTGAAGTTCTTGAATTATCCAAGGACTTATCAACCGCCAGTGTTTATAAGAATTGGATAATCGGTGTCGTAGTATTCATCATCGTTGTAATCATTGCTTATATTGTCTTGAATGTTGCCAAGAAATCAGTCAATCCATTCGCATAAATATTATTATGAATAATAAAAGAAATCCCTTGGATAAGGAAAGCTTCATGGTTGGAGTTCGCCAAAAGTGGGCGGCTGTTTTCTTGCTTTTTGGCACTGGAGTATTCTTTGGAACCATTATCGTCCCCGGTCTTGACCCCACACCATTCATGCAATTTCTTTTGGCTATTGGCTCCCTTTTCATTCTGGGAGCATCCGGCGATTCTTGGGTAAAAGCTTACAGCGTCAAATCCATTCGGGAAACGGAAGTCAAAGAGGAAACCAAACGGATCGAAGTCAACTCCAATAAAGAGGGAGAACCCAATCAACAGATCATCATGCAATACCAACAACAATATTCCTCCGATAAAAGCTATGCTCCTTTGGGATGGATTGAAGAACAAGCACAATGAATAAAATAAAATTATCACAGACAATCCTCAAGAAAGCCGGATTATATAAAGGCGAGATTGATGGGAATTTTGGTATTAACAGCATTAATGCCGCCAAAAAATATTACGATTTTGAAAAGAATTGGAAAGGGGATAAGATTTCCGTTGGTGTTATCCAAGTCTATGCTACCCGAAACAACATCTCAACTGGAGGTATTGATGGGTATTGGGGTAATAATACTGAATTAGCATATCCAAAGATTTTAGAATTGATGGGTATGGAAGCCCCGAAAAAAGTTGTTATCGATCAGAACATCATTGTTAAACCGAAATATAATAATTGGCCAAAACAAACTTACACCGATATGGTCAAGTTCTATGGTGCGGTTGGAACCAACCAGACATCATTGGTTATTCCATATGAAATGAAATTGGCTTGGGATTTGGATACCAAAGTTTCCAAAATCACTTGTCACGAAAAAGTCAAGAATTCTTTGGAGTGTATTTTAAAGAATACTCTGGATCATTATGGTCTGGAAACCATCAAGGAATTACAATTGGATGTCTTCGGTGGTTGTCTTAACGTGAGAAAAATGCGTGGTGGTTCTGATTGGAGCATCCATTCTTGGGGTGCTGCAATCGATTTGGACCCAGACCGTAATCAATTAAAATGGGGTAAGGATAAGGCTTATTTTGCTAGACCTGAATATGAACCTTTTTGGAAGATCGTGGAAGCAGAGGGAGCCGTCAGTCTTGGTAGGGTTAAAAAATATGACTTTATGCATTGGCAATTTGCAACTTTTTGATTATTAACAAATTAATTATATCCAAGCCTTCGTAAAAAACTCGTAACCGGAACCACACCCGTTTCTCCTAAATGTGAAATATATTGTCTACGATCATTTAGCGAATAAATAAACCATTTATCATTTTTCTTTTCATATCTGATAAATCCTTTTTCAGCAGCATCTCTAAGTAAATCTTCAAGCCTTCCTTTCTTACCATGTTTGGCGATTTCCTCAATGATATCCTTGACCATCTCTTCTAATATTTCCTGATCCTTATTCACGATAATTTTTTCTTTAATTTGCCAAAAGCCAATCTCACAGCATTATTTATTGGAGAATCCCCCACATATTCCGATTCCACCTCTTGAATAATTTTTAAAATACCCACTGCTTCCTCCTCCTGTTCCCCATAAACATTGGTAGTTATAGGAGTATTAACCATCCCCATTTTAATCTTACCATATGATAATTTACCCCCAGCTTCATCGGGAACCGTTTGGTTGGGAATCCGTTGAGGAGGATTGAACCCCGATTGGTATTCTAAAATTAAATTAGAATAGATGTTTGTTAATTCTTTATCCACATCTTTATTTAGATTGTGAACTCAAATTTCCGTGTTAAGTATTATATATGAAGTGGCGTTACCGAAACGAAGATGGAGACAACGAGGCAACGAATTCCTTTCAATTACCACAGATCATCATAAATTCTTCGGATGGTGAGGAAAGTCAATCATCCCAAGGCATTAGAGTTGTAAATAATAAAATTTTATTTTATGCCGATATTGGAGAAGGAGCGATGTTGGAACTGAACAGAGTTCTTCTGGAAACAGATTTGAAGCTTCAAAGTGTTGGGATTGCGTTTGACGGTGCTTACGATCCTGTCATCCATCTCCACCTCAATACCTATGGAGGTAGTATCTTTGCAGCATTCTCCACGGTGGACACAATCCGTAGTCTGAAATCCAAGGTATATACCTATATTGATGGTAGTGTGGCAAGTGCGGGAACGCTCATTACAGCAGTGGGAAATAAAAGATATATGGGACAACATGCCCATCTTCTGATTCATCAACTGACTTCCGGTGTGTATGGGAAGTTCTCTGAGATGGAGGATGAGATTTTCAATTGCACTAATTTGATGAAACTTTTGAAAGATTTCTACAAAAAAAATACGAAGCTACCCATGAAAAAATTGGATGAGCTTTTAAAGCGGGATATCTGGCTCAATGCGGATGAATGCCTACAATACGGGTTTGTTGATGCGATAATTTAATACTTGATTTTTGAAAAACCTATGCCAGTATTTAGCATAGCGAACAACGAAAATCGAGAAAGAGAAACAACAAAGGCGACGGATAAATAATCAGGCACTATGAGCATTTTTGACGAACAGGTAAGCAGGAAACCAAACAAATACCCTTGGACGGAACAATTCATTGAAGCCATGCACAATGGATTTTGGACGGATAAGGAATTTTCTTTCAAAAGCGATCTTCATCAATTCAAGACACAACTCACAGATCAGGAAAAGGAAATCATCGTGAGAACACTGTCTGCCATTGGTCAGATTGAGGTTGCGGTAAAGACATTTTGGGCAAAGCTTGGGGATAATCTTCCACACCCATCTCTATCTGATTTAGGATTTGTCATGGCAAATGTTGAGGTAATCCACAATAATGCATATGAGCGACTCCTATCTGTATTAGACATGGAGGATATTTTTGAAGAGAACCTCAAATTGGAATGGATTCAGGGGAGAGTGAAGTATCTCAAAAAATATACCCATCGCTTCTACAAAGATTCAAAGAAACAATATCTATACGCTCTGATTCTTTTCACTTTGTTTGTGGAAAATGTATCATTGTTTTCCCAATTCTATGTGATCAACTGGTTTGGGCGAAACAAAAATGTCCTGAAAGACACTGATCAACAGGTTCGATACACCCGCAACGAGGAGATGATCCATGCGCTGGTGGGTGTTAAGATCATCAATACCATCAGGGAGGAATTACCGGAGCTTTTTGATGAGGAATTGGAAACAAAAATCTTACAAGAAGCGGAACAAGCTTTTATATCGGAATCCAAAATTATAGACTGGATGGTGAATGGTATTGACGAACCGGGATTGACCGCACCAATTCTCAAAGAATTTATTAAAAACAGGATCAATAAATCTCTGGTTCAAATCGGATTTAATAAAATTTTTGATATTGATGAGAATCTGTTGGAAGAAACTACATGGTTTGATGAAGAATTGATGGGATCGAATGCCACTGATTTTTTTCACAGCCGTCCCACGGAATATTCTAAAAATTCTCAAAATTACGACGAAGACGAATTATTTTAATTATATGACAAGAGAAGATTATTACTGGTTGAACGAAGACTCCATCAAATTTTTGGAGAGAGGATATTTAAAAGAGGGGCAAACCGCTCTTGAAAGAATTGTAGAGATTTCAAATACAGCAGAAAAGATTCTTAATATCAAGGGATTCTCTAGGAAATTTCAAGGCTATATGGCAAAAGGTTATTATAGCCTTGCTACTCCTGTTTGGATGAACTTTGGAAACAAGCGTGGAAATCCTATTTCATGTTTCAATAGTTATATTGATGATAGTGTTGAAGATTTTCTCATTAAACAGGCGGAAGTTGGTATGATGACGAAAGTGGGGGGAGGAACTTCCGGTTATTTTGGGGATATTCGCCCCCGTGGTTACAAGATTTCAACGGGTGGTGTTGCAGAGGGTGCTGTTCGTTGTATGGAATTGTTTGACACTGTTACAAGTATTGTTAGTCAGGGTAGCGCACGTAGGGGAAGTTTCGCAGCATATCTCCCAATTGATCACGACGATTTTGATGAATTCATGAAAATCCGTTCAGAGGGACATCCAATCCAAGATATGTCAATTGGGGTATGTGTATCCGATGAATGGATGAAATCCATGCTTGAGGGGGATAAGGACAAGAGACGTAGGTGGGGAGTAATTATCAAAAAGCGCACTGAGACGGGTTATCCATATGTGTTCTTCACTGACAACGCCAACAATCAGAAACCACAAGTTTATAAGGATAAGGGATATAAAATAAATAGCTCAAATTTATGCGCTGAAATTTTCCTTCCTTCCACAAAAGAAGAATCATTTGTTTGTTGTCTATCATCCCTAAATTTGCTCTGGTGGGACGAAATCAAGGATACTGATGCAATTGAAACACTTATCATGTTCCTAGATGCGGTGATGAGTGAGTTCATTGAAAAAAACTCCGATAGTCGTTTGATGGAAGCTGCATATAATTTTGCTAAGAATCATAGAGCATTGGGAATGGGAGTTCTTGGGTATCATAGCTATCTCCAATCCAAAATGATTCCTTGGGAAAGCGTTGATGCTCATTTTGAGAATATTGAAATTTTTTCAGAAATTCGTAAAAGAGCAGATAGTGCAACTGAAGAATTGGCGAAGTTGCTGGGGGAACCAGAAGTCCTTAAAGGATATGGACGGAGGAATACCACAACGTTGGCTGTGGCACCGACAACGAGTTCGGCGTTTATTTTGGGGCAAGTATCTCCATCCATCGAACCTCTAAATTCCAATTATTTTGTAAAGAATTTGGCGAAAGGTAAATTCACATATAAGAATATTCACCTAATCGAATTATTGAAATCTAAAGATAAAAATACTAAAGATGTTTGGAAAGATATTTTAGAGCATGGTGGAAGCGTTCAACAGGTTGATTTTCTCTCCAAAGAAGAAAAGGAAGTATTTAAAACGTTTGCAGAGATTTCCCAGAAGGAAATTATTATTCAAGCAGCACAACGGGGTAAATTTATAGATCAAGGTCAATCTCTCAATGTTATGATTCCGGCTGGAACCAAACCAAAAGAAATCAATCAGCTTATGATATTTGCTTGGGAGCAAAAGATTAAATCTTTGTATTATCAACGCTCGTCCAATCCATCACAGGATTTAGCTAGGTCGATACTAACATGTAAATCATGTGAGGGATGACTAAGCTATGCTACGTGCGAGCTTCCTCTCATGTAGTTGAGGATAAGATTGAGCAACTGAATTGTGGACGTTGATACCATTCGCCTGTGCCTCCTTACGAACATCCTCGTTGGCTTGCATAAGCGTTAGTGGTAAATTGTGAAAGTGGTGGCTATGGGGATATGTAACGATCAAATCATCAGCGGCTCTTGCATATACTGGATAAAATGCCCCCCCAATCTCACACTCCCCAATAAACAAACTGCGATTCGTGGTAGTTGCAAATCTACCAGAAACGAGTGTATTTTCCGTTTGCTGCACCTCCAGAGGGGCTGTAACACCTTGTAGGTATGTCTGACCCTCCACAGCAAGACCCCCACCCACAATTAAATTATTTTTAATTCCCATAGATGATTCCACATAAACCTGTCTATTCGTTCTAAGCACGATGGTTTTCATAGATTGTAATTCAATAGCATTCTCAGAACCGATATGAATACCATGGGAAGCGTTTAGATTTATTTTCTTGAATCCCACTTTCAGGGTAGCTCCCCCCAATTCGGTAGCTCCAGTGGTTTTCAAAGAAATACCACCTGAACCAACGATACGATTGTAGGAATTACCGACGATCTTAGTATCTTGTCCACATGGAAAATTGGATGAATTATCTATTTCTTCCACATGGGGTATATAATCATGATTTTTATATATTCCGGTATCAGCAACCAACATCTCAAATGGTTGACTTCTTCCCTTCTCATCAATGCGAACGGATGGGTAGTCATTGAAAACCGCCCCCACCGTCTCAATCTTGTTTCTTTTGATAATGATATGTTCATCACCCCCATCTCCCATCCGTTCTTCAATGGGGGTAAGTTTTTCCTGAATAGCAAGAATTTTATCAGCGATATTCTGTGCATCACTATCAGCCTCCCAGCTCCCATTTTCTGTAGCGGCTGATTTTTTAACTCCAAATTCCAAAATACCGGGAGCTTTTGATCCTGTATTTCCAGCACTATTGGTTATATCATCTTCTGTAATATCCCGTTCCTCTGCCGTCTTTGTTTTGCCATGATCAATAACAGTTACATAAGTAGCAACGTCATCCCTAGCAGAAAGTCGAAGTGAAATTTGTGGAATATACCCACTAAATTTATTTTCAACGGTGAATACTTTGGAACCAATTACCGGATTATCAGCACGTTCTCCTAATAGATCATTAATCGCCCCATTTGGTTCTGATATTCCTCCTCGTTTAATTTTGAATTTGGAATTAATCAATGCTACTGAATTGAAGGTGTCTTTCCATTCCTGATAAGCTTCGTATTCACTATCTTGTAGGAATCCTTTAAAATCATAACGAGTATTTCCCACACGATTGGTTTGCACACCTTTGACAAACTTATTATCATCATTTATAACCGTCTCGAAATTATCATTTATTACGTGTGTTTGCTTATTGTTTGTGGCAAGCTCAGAATTGACCAGATTGTTTATTAGAACATTACTACCCGATCTTTGGGAAAGTTGAACACTCTCTTGATCAGTGTTGTTTGTAATCACCAAAGAACCACCTCTTTGGTTTAATATCGTCCTATTTCTATAAATTTTATCAGCCATAATTAATTTTCAAAATCATTTGGATAATAAGGGGAAATCTTATTATCATTATCGGTTCTATTTATCAATGTTAATCCACGGAAATCCTGTGATACCCCAAAGTAGATGGGAAAATTCAAATCTCCCAGATAATGGAACACCCATACCTTGGAACCCACTTCTGGAATACCGAACATCCCTTTGGACTTGTTGGTAAAATTATTTGATTTGTAACCAAACGCATAGGGATTACATTTGACAGAGAAAACATCCAAAGGATTTGCAAACGCATCTGATACCATAGTAGATTTGTTTTCATATAAAAATGAGGGGGAGAACGATCCTCCACTCAGAGTTGGGACTTCAGTATTATTATTTTCATAAGTTTCAGAATAGTTACTGTCCGTTATAACAGCCAAACCATCCTCATCCTGTTTGAAGTATCGTCCATTACCAGATTCCCCCATCAGAGGAAAACATGGTTCTGCCCAAGGTATATGATTGGAAATCTCTTCGTAAATCTTGATATCAACCCAAGTATCTTCTGGATTATTAAATCCGGGTCTTTGGATATTCATCTCCTCATATTTCTCAAACCATTCATCAAAAGGTTGGTTGGATAATTCGGGAATGAATATCTTGACCCGATTCATTTTTAAGGGATCGTTATTCTTGACTACAATTCCACGGTAGAATGACTCATCGTTCCTTCTTGCTTCTTTGCCTAGACCGCTTCCTCTGATAAACACAACAATACTTAATAAGGTATCTCACATCACAAGCATAAGTGGTGGGTCTGTTGAGAATCCACCCTCGATTAAAAACTGCTCCAGTTCTTTTTTCTCTCCCAATCCTTCCGAAAGAATGCTGGAACCATCGATGGAACCACCTCCGGGTAAAGTAACACCACTTATTTTAGTTAGTATCCGA
>Ga0209353_10001018_pt1 | contig 16275 bp, 20 predicted proteins | sample LauGreSpBDMM15SD_2_FD_187561 | JGI IMG/M metagenome (GOLD analysis project Ga0209353, IMG submission 187561) | Freshwater lake microbial communities from Lake Michigan, USA - Sp13.BD.MM15.SD (SPAdes) (version 2) | ecosystem: Environmental > Aquatic > Freshwater > Lake | place: Lake Michigan...
GTTCATTTATTCAATTATATATTATATATATGTCTGATTAAATACATATATTATTTATAAATCTACAAAATAATATAAAAGATGTCCAACATATACTTCATAAATGTCCTCTAAATATCTAGTTTATACATGTTGCTTTCATCAAGAAAATTACACTGACGTTGTATTGTACTTAATTAACTCGTTCAAAAAGACAGGTTCCAATGTTGATTTTCTGGTTTATACAACCGGCGAATTTAAAACCATGATCCAATCCAAGTGCCCGGATTTATCTGGTGTAAAGTTTTTTGAGAAGAATTTTTACAAATCAATGAACCAGGCGCGCATTTCCAAGTTGGATATTTTTGATTATCCGGAAATTGATAACTATGAAAAGGTGATTTACATTGATGCGGACTCCATCTGCATAAAGGACCCTGCTCCATTGTTTGACAACATTCAGGAAGATTTGATCTATGTCTATGGCGAGGGCAACATTTTATGCGAAGCCGAGTATTGGGGAAGGTCTCTGTTTTTAAAGGAAAATGACCAATGCTCAGATAGAGAAGGTATCAGTTCGTTTATTATGGGATTCAAGACAATTCCTGCCATTAAAAAGTTGTTTATTAAAACGAAGCAGGCATTTTACCTGGACATGTACCAGAACAAGTTGAAGTTCTACGACCAGCCGTTTTTGAATTTTTTCTTTATCCACAACAATATGTGCAATTCGAATGTCTTAAAACCGTTTGTTAGAAGTCGAGAGCCCGCGCAAAGTGCCATTGACGAGGGACGTTTTATTGTGCATTTTGCGGGTTGTCCCGGCCACGGAAATGTGAAGCTGGACCTACTCAAGGAGTTTCAAACTGATTTTGACCGAATTGCAAATAACAAGCCAGTCGATAAATACCCAACCATTTTCATAGTCAAATCGGAAGATGTTGTTGCCGAAACAAAGGTTTCAGATAAGGACGCAACCATTTTACTCCTCCAACAACAAATGGAGGATTTGCGCAAAAAGATGGAGTTATTACTCAAACTACAGTAATTGTTCCAATGCTGTCATTCGCAAAGTGGTTGAATTGGATAATTTCGCATTCTCAATCACATTTGTTAATTTCGCATTCTCAATTGCATCTATAAACTCAATTTCATTATATGTCGGTATAATTAAATCTTTGATAAACTTGTCCACTTTGTTTTGAACCGGTTTCTGGTGGTCGTGCATCCACTCAATGAACATGTTGCAATTGTACATGAGCAGCGTTTTCAAAATAAAATAGCAAAATATTTCTGTCTCTTCCTTGTATTTTTTGCGCATCTGTTCTGCCTTTTTGGTTTTTTCAAAGAATGAACGATAAGTGATTCCAAAATGTTTCATTATTTGGGCAGATTGGAACAGAGAAAATTTCCGCTCTATCTGGATATATTTTTCCAACTTTTCCATTTCCAATTTTTCCAAAATAGGTCCCTTTGTTTTTTCTCCAACCATTATGAAAATAATATTCATCAATTCCGCCCACATTTCGGTATAAGTTTCGTACAATTTGAACTCCGATTGAATTGGAAAAATGGGGGACAAAGTGTCCTTGACGTTTTCTCCCGCAAAATCTAGACCCAAATTGTGGAAAGATTCGTGGATAAATACTTTGAACCATTCTTCTCTCCGGTACAATATAATTTCCGTTGTTGGTTGACAAGAAGTGGTGAATGCAGTGTTTGCGTTTTCCGGGTTCAATGCAATTCCGTCCTTTTCGGGCAACACTTTTTTCAAATCGGTCATGTAGAGATATACAGTAACCGTTTCGGAACAGCCGGGTTTTGCGTAGAGCGTGGCAACTTGCAACCACGTATTTATCCATTTTACATATTTGTCAATTTTATTCTCAGTTCCAACCGGGATAATGAAAAAAATAGTATAGACCCGTTTACCTACATTTAAAACAACCTGGGTCACGCGGGTTTCCAACCCTTCAATGTGGCGGCGAATGCTTTTTTCCATATATTCATAACTGCTGCCTTTAGGTAAGCCTTTGTCTTCGGAAACAATCGAATATTTGGGAGTCATTGAATGAGCTTTGATTGCTTGTTTGTACAACTTTTGCATAACTGCGGATGCTTTTTTGGATAAATGGAATTCGGGTAAAGAAATATGAGTATTAACAAAATCTTGTATTTTTTTAGATGGTTCAGTAAAAACCATTATATATGTATTGGATAAAAAAGGTTGGTTCCTTTTTCTCTCTTTCACTCTTTCATTCATAGTATTCCATTCATCTGTTCTTGTCTCTTCAACCTGCCGACACGCATCAGAATCGCATCGCGAATGTCCAAAAGGTCCTCAATCAAATCGTACAACATCAGTAGGTGCTGGTTCTTCACGATGAACCTGTCGTATTTGGTTTCCAGGTCAATGAGGTAATATTTGTCGGTTATCTTGTGTATCTTTTCTATTTCTAAAATGCGAGGCGGGTTTGCAAATAGTTTTTTGAGGCTGACCTGCAGAGAACTGGGCTCTAATTGTATAAATGGTTTAATCTTAATATCTGGGACCAACGAGACCACGATGGATTCCAACTCGATAATTCGCTTTACACACTGCTGGATCACCTGATTTTGCTGCGAGACTGTTTTCTCTGCTTCCTTTAAATTTACAATAATATTTCGAGTTCGTTGCATTGTTTGTTCATATTGGGGGTTCTGTATTTATGCAATGTGGAAAAATACAGAAAAATAATTCAATTTTATAAGTTTTTCGATATAAGTTTTTCGATACAAGTTTTTCGATACAAGTTTTTCGATACAAGTTTTTCGATACAAGTTTTTCGATACAAGTTTAACAAATTATATAATTGCTAATTATATATGAGCGACACAGTTGAGTATACCGATGGAATTTATGCAAATCAAACAATCGAAGAACTTCCGTATGAACGTGCCGACGAAAATGATTATCATTTGAAATTTTCGGAAACCCAAAGTTTAGAAGATGAAGTCCCTTTGTTGATTCCCTTATTGGTTCCTAAAAGAACGATTATCAAAAAACCAAAGAAAAAAACGAAAAAACAGAGAAAGAACCCACGGGCAAAAAAAACGCGAATTAAGTCCTTCGAGCCTTCACGCGTGAATTCGAAACAGAAGTAACTCCGCCTGCGGCCAAACTCCCGCGCTTATAGTAAACCATTGCGTTGTTGGTATAGAGAGGTTTTCTTAGATTCGTTAGTGAAAGCATTATACAATAATATAATATTTAAAATTGAAATCTTTTTATAAAAACATTATTATTATAAAAAGAAAATGATAGGATACGTATTGTTTATCGCTTTATTTGTGTTTTTAAAAGACAATGATTGCTGTCATGAACCAAATACACAATGCAACCCAATAGTTAACGCCCCTACTCCATTTGATTCGCCTGATTTAGTTAACATCGAGGTTGAACCAATAATCATAATTGAAACCTTTCTCGAGACCTTTCCTGACACTTTTCCAGAGATCCTTTCGGAACCCATTTCGGAACCCATTTCGGAACCCATTTCGGAACCCATTTCGGAACCCATTTCGGAACCCATTTCGGAACCCATTTCGGAACCCATTTCGGAAACCTTTTTGGAACCCATTCCGGAAACCATTTTGGAACCCATTCCGCAGACACTTAACAACACTCATGATTTTGACCCACCCGCTGTCTATTTGCATGATTTGGAACACGGCGTTTTAGTAGAAGCATACGACCTAAGGTTATCTGTATTTCCCAAAAATACAACGCGCGTACCTGAAGAAAACAATTCCATAACCATAGAAATGAACCTTAACAAATTCATATTTCAAATATATTCATAATAAAATCCACACAATATAATATACAAATCACAATGGATTATGCGAAAATCAGTTATATCATTTTTTTATTATCGGTCATTTTAGTGTGTTTATATGTCTATTTCACATTTAGAAAAAGCAACCGAAAACAGAAAGAGTCCATGGTCTCTCTCGGTTCGGATTTAACTGCCGCCGTAGACATTCCTGGCGCGACATACCCTGGACCAAGACCAAACAATCGAGAAAAAGGTATAAATGGCTACGGAATGGACCCGCCCCAAGGATATTACAAAATAGATGTGGGCGGAGGTGTTTGGAAAATGAAACCCACAATACCCACAGGATATATGGTGAATCCAGCGGATAAAACAAAACTGATGGTTGATCCAAAAAATGACACGGCTACCTATGCAATTGCAGCTTACCAAACTGCAACGGATGCTCAGCTAAAAGAAGGACCCTACGAGGAAATTCCATTGAAACCTGGCGAGAATCTATCCGAAACCACTTTGTTGCCGGAAAGTGATCCAACAACTAAAATATCCTCAAAATACTATCGCATTGCACCATTCAATGATGCAAAAGGCAATGTGGTTTTAAACCGGTATGTTATGAAAAAGATTCCCAACCCTTTGCCAAAGGGCTATATAATTGACAGCAAAAACTACCTTATTTTCAACCCGGATGTCTCCGCATACGCATTTTCCACTTTTGATTCCGCATATACATCAAATGTTGATATTGAATCTAAACCAAATGTTTTCGAACAAAAAAGAGAATCGGTATCTAACGACGAACTCGGCCGATACTATACGTTTGATGCAAATGGAAAGCTTATGCGCGAAGAAAGCACAGACGCCAGTTTTTCGCCGGTTCTTTATTACATCCCCGGCGCATATAAATATGGTTCATCCAACTATGTCCCAAATTACGAAGACAGTGTTTATTTGAGCAGGACCACGCGACTACCTCAGTCGGCGCCAGTTTATAATACGGCATCCATGTTGGGCGGATTTTGTACGCAATCTAAGGACAATAAGTTTGCAATTGAGGAGAAATGCGGGGCTTTAGACCTGAATACGTGCGCATCGACCAGTTGTTGTACCCTGATTGGAGGACAAAAATGCGTGGGAGGCAATGAGAATGGACCCACAAACCCGGCGAATTATACGGACGGAAGCCTGAAGAATAAGGATTTCTACTATTACCAGGGCAAATGTTATGGCAACTGCAAGTAGGGAAACCTACGGTTATTCAGAGAAGCTTCGCTTGTCTTACGCCCTACGACCCCTTCCCTTAAAAAATTTTTTATAAGGAGGAGGAAGGTCATATCGAGCGGAAGCAAATCGTTGATTTACAAAGTGGTTTATTTTTAGGGAAGGGGTAAGCGAAGCGACCACATAGGGCGTAGGTTAATAAGTTTACGCCCTATAAGTTTACGCTCTATAAAATTGATTTTTATATTTGTTTTGTCTTGTAAAAATATAAAAATAACAATCTATATACAACAATGAGACGCTTCTTTTCCACAATTCGCATATACACCGACGGGTCCTGCATCGGCAACAAAACATACGGAACCCGTGGTGGCATCGGTATTTATTTTCCCAACGGCGAGCACCCAAACGTAAGTATAAATTATCCAAAGACTTTGGTTCAACCCGCAACAAGTCAGAGGTGCGAACTACTCGCAATTTCCTATGCATTGGTTATCCACAATGTTTGGCTGAATTCGAAGCCGTCTATCATATACACCGATTCCGAATATACAATTCAATCGTTGACCCAGTATTGTCAGTTGTGGACCCAGAATGGATGGAAGAAAACGAATGGTCAACCCGTTAAAAATACGGATTTGCTCATACCGATGTACACTATGTTCAATAAAAGCCCCAATATCAGTTTTCAGTTTGTGCGGGCGCATACTCGGCTTTTGGACGAACACTCGTTGAACAATAATATTGCGGATGCATTTGCGCGCAAAGGGCTGATGTATACACCGTTGAATAATTAAAACGGCACGTTTTAAATCGTCACCGGTATAAATAAAAAAGAGGGGTTTGTTTGTTCTTTTTATTTTTCTTTTTTTTTTGGTTTCTTTCTTTGAAAATCTTTTTTTTATTTTTTCTTTCTTTGAAAATCTTTTTTTTATTTTCTTCTTTCTTTGAAAATCTTTTTTTTGTAAAATGATATTTATGTTTAATTGCCGTCAACCATGGATTGTTCGACCTGGCAAAGGGTATGCCAGATTTGGCACACCTTGCAATCGCCCTTTTTGAAACAGTGGTACCTATATTCTTCGCACGTATCCCAGCACCTTTTGCCACAGTACTGGTGGTTGTTTTCTTCAAACACCGCGTTTTCTACGATTTTGCCACAGCAATGGCAATGGGTTTGATAGTCGAGCGCCTCCTCCATCGTAATATTGTGCTCCTCAGCATAGCGCGCCAATTGAATCTTTTCTTCACTGGAATACTGGCCAAACAAAGCGGGTTTGGGTTGAATTTCGAGATGCCAATAGCAGGGACCGCAAAACAGGTCGCCGTCAACCATATTTCTATCTTGCCAATCCTCATTGTCTCTGCAAAGCGCACACTCAAAGGTTTTGGGTTCTACCTTGAATGACTTTTTGGGTTTTTCAATCAGCTTACCACAAACATCCAATGCGCACGTGTTGCAATAGACGGAAGACTTGTAATTATAACTGTAGTAGTCGCATTCTTCTGCGCCACAATTGCAACATGTTATGTAGTTGGTTGGGGTGTCGTCGCAACGGGATCGCGTATTTACAGGAAGGCCATTGCTGATTTCTTCTTTTTCGGCGCACAAATTGCACCAGGTTTCATTCTCGTCGGCGTATCCTTCGTGGTCGGTAAGCGATTTGAAACAAATGTCGCACTTGCACGGGTATTGGACTCCAAAAGCAAGGCACTTGGTGCAATCGGGACCCCAGTAGCAGGAGGTATCTTCCATAGAAGAGTAGGGATTGATCAAATCAAAGACGTGATCAAAGTTCATTTTAGTTAAGTTGGTTTTAAATAGGGTGATATTCTGACGGTTAACCAGAATATGTTTTTATGTTTTGCCTTTTGTAAAAAATCAGAAAAAGAGTTCAATTTTAGGGGGGCGTAGCCCCCCTATGACCCCCTCAATGGTTTTGATTTGATTTAAAAATAAAAGAGAATGAGATGAGCAAAGCGGAACCTTCGGTTCCCTTTAAAAATTGAACTTTTAAATGCATATAAACAGGAAAGCATAATATATAGTACTAATTTATAAAATGATTATTCCAGTAAAATGCGTAACGTGTGGCAAAGTTCTAGCCAACAAATATAGATACTATTTGGAGAAAGTAAGACAAAAAAAGCAAATCAGTATGGGGACCGAGGACGCCGCGGTATTGTCGAGAACGGTTTACCTTACCAAGGACAACACAAAGAAGACCGCCGAGGGCGAAGTTCTAGACGATTTAGGATTAATGGACCCGTGCTGCCGCCGACACATGCTGACCCATGTTGATATCGAGTAAGGGAAACCTACGGTTAAGCCCGTCGGGCGCCGACCGTCGGACGCGAAGCGTCCTTTCCCCTATGACCCCTTCCCTTAGTATGGGATTAAAAACCTGAATGGCTGAATATAACAAGAGTACCCTATGACCCATAAACATGTAATCGTACTTTTTTTTACCATATTAGTTTATAATATGGCAAACCAAAAACGAAGGACTCAGCGAAAGAGTCAGAAGCGAAGAGCTCAGAAACGAAGGACTTTGCGCGGCGGAAGTGATTTCCAGGTTCCAATCCGCGCATTTTATCCGCAAAACACGTTTGCGTACGACCCGTCCAGAGAAATGACAACGTCTGTTTTAAAAGGCGGTTCCCGAAAAAACCATTCGCGTAGATATCTGAAACCCATCTCTGGTGGCAATGGATTTTTCATCAATTATGGAACAACTGCTGGTTCACCAAGTGCGTCAAATCAAATTATGGGTGTAAATAACGGATCGTCGAGTACATCTTTGGGCGCAACCCACAAGGTATAAGACCGACCCACAAGGTATAAGACCGACCCACAAGGTATAAGACCGACCCACAAGGTATAATTTTCTCTGCAGATACATTATAAAATGTCCCTGAATATTCGCAAATGGTGCACCCCCGCCTACTTTTACTTTATTGTTTCTATGATCGCAATTCTGATAATGTCGATTCAAAATTACGGAAATACCAACGTATATTGTTTAGGAGATTATACATGCAGTGTCACAAACACCTTTATAATATTCATTTTCAAAATTCTGTACGTACTATTCTGGACCTGGATTCTCAATTTGCTTTGCAAGAACGGGTATGAATCGGTTTCATGGTTCCTTTTCCTCCTTCCATACATCATTATGTTTATTACGATTGCATACCTTTTCTTCCTCTAAAGGAAACCTACGGTTTCCTTTTAAACCTTCCCTTTAATATAAACCTACGCTTCCGCCTTTTTTGCTTTGCTTATACCTTCCCTTTAATATAAACCTACGCTTCCGCCTTTTTTGCTTTGCGTATACCTTCCCTTTATTCGTATGGAATTATATAGCCAACGAGTTCCTTAATAAATTAAAGAGAAAATAACGATTTCTCTTTAACTCTTATATAAATGACCCAACGTGTTCGGCATACCGGCAACAAAAAAACCCGAAAAAATATTTCTCACTGTTCGGGCTGGTTATCTGTCAAAGTTTCCGGTTCTTATTACGATATGGGATATCAGCACGGGTCTATTCTACGCAAACAAATAGAGAAAGCGAGAGAAGTAATGAAATACTTGGTAAAAACGTTTTACAAAATTTCTCTCTCGGATTACGTTAAAAAATGTGTTTCTCTCGTAAAAGAATCTGACAAATGGAAAAATATATTTGATGAACTTCGTGGAATCCGCGACGGATGTTCTTCCGCCATGTCTTTGGATGAACTCATCGCCTGGAATATGTATTTGTCAATGGATGAAATTTTGAATAAAGACATGGATAAAGGTCCAGTAAGATGCAGTGCCTTTATTGCCACCGGTTCAAAGACGGCGGACGGCAAAATTCTGATGGCGCACAACACCCATTGCGACTATGCTTCCGGTTTCATTTCCAACATAGTTATGCATGTGCATCCTTCTGCGCCGGATACGTTTCCATTCGTAATGCAGACGTTGCCGGGTTTGGTGTGCAGTTCTACGGACTGGTTCATTTCCGAATCGGGTATAATTGGATGCGAAACAACCATTTCCAAAATCAATTACATTCCGGATTTTGAAAAGGGCGTTCCCTATTTTTTCCGCATTCGCAAAGCAATGGAAACCGGAAAAACACTGGACGACTATGTTTCCATTATGATGGAGCAAAATGCGGGGGATTATGCATGTTCGTGGCTGTTCGGCGATATTATTAGCGGAGAGATCATGCGACTCGAATTGGGGAAAGACACACACGGAATTGACAGGACTGTGGATGGACTTTTCTATGGAATGAACAGCGCGTTCACTTTGACAAAAGAAACCGATGACAAAACAATCAATGACCCAACCACCATCAATGGTTCGCGCAACGTCCGACTCAATGAATTGTTGAATGCGAAAAAACTGGATTTGAAATACGCGAAAAAAGTGCTGGCCGACCATTACGATTGCAAAGAGAAGACGGTCCGCAAAGGAATGCGCGGAATATGCAAACACAAAGAATGTGAGAAGGGGAAAGATTATAAAGTTGCAGGAACTGTAGATGGCAAAGTCACAGACACCACATTAGCCAGAAAAATGAAATTCATTGGGAGAATGGGATCCAGTTGTGGCCGCATATTTTTGAAAAAAGATTACCCGAATGTGCCGGACTGCGTAGACAATATGCCCAAGTATAACTGGGTCACCCTATAAAAGAAACCGCAGGTTTCTTTTTGAATCTTCCCTTATAAACGAGACCTCAAAAGGCAGAAGCCGAGTGGTTCTAAAAAATTGTTTATGTGAAGGGAAGGTTCAAAAGGCAGAAGCCGAGTGGTTCTAAAAAATTGTTTATGTGAAGGGAAGGTTCAAAAGGCAGAAGCCGAGTGGTTCTAAAAAATTGTTTATGTGAAGGGAAGGTTCAAAAGGAAACCGTAGGTTTCCTTTGTAAAATTGAATATAAAAAGAATCTATAACCCAAGAATATAAAAACATAATATATAACTATTATAGCAAAATGAATCCTAAAATTAGCACAGTATCTGAAGACAACGGCATTCTCAAGTTCACGCTTTCCGGCGTCAATGTGAGTTTAGCAAACGCACTCCGCCGAATTATTTTGAACGACATTGACACGGTGGTTTTCAGAACAGAGACATATAATGACAACAAATGCACAATAACTGTAAATTCGGGCCGTCTTCACAACGAGATTCTGAAACAGCGTCTCAGTTGCATCCCTATTCACAGCACAAACATGGAAGAACTGCCCGGCAAATACATTCTGGAAATACACGAGAAAAATGAAACCGACCACATGTTGTTTGTATCCACCGAACATTTCAAAATCAAAAACAAGGAAACCAACGAACCAATGGGCAAAGCCGACGTGAATCGCATTTTCCCAGCGGATGTGAAAACCAGGCAACACATCGATTTTTGCAGATTAAGACCCAAAATCGGCGACGTCCCGGGCGAAGAAATCCGGTTGACGTGCGAGTTTTCCGTCGCGAATGCGGGCGTGAGCAGCATGTTCAATGTGGTTTCCAAGTGTGCATATGGCAACACAATTGACGCGGATGCAGTCAAAGAAGCCTGGACCGAAAAAGAGAACAAAATGCGTTCTGATGGAGCAACCGCAGAAGAAATCGACTATGTGAAAACCAACTTCTACTTATTGGACGCTCAGCGATATTTTAAAGAAAACAGCTTCGATTTCGTGATCGAAACGCTCGGGGTTTTCTCAAACAATGAAATCGTCAAAAAAGCGTGTGCTATTATGCAGGGTAAGTTGTTGGATTTTATGGCGAAGGTTGGAGATAGTGGCGTACCCATTGAGCCAAGTGTGGTCACGATGGAAAATAGTTGGGACGTGATTTTGGAGAATGAAGATTATACTTTAGGAAAGGCGCTGGAATATTATTTGTACGAGAATTTCTATAACTCAAAGGACAATAAGAAGCTGAACTTTTGCGCATTTAAGAAGTTGCACCCGCACGATGCGACAAGTCGGATCCGAATCGCATATGCACACAATGTGAGTGTCAATGAAATTGGCGCGGACCTGAAAGAAGCGTGCACCCAGCTACAAGAAGTATATGTAGCCATTCACAAGATGTTTTAAGGGAAACCTACGGTTTCCCCTATGACCCCTTCCCTTATTGTGAGCCTCCGAGCGAAGCGAGGTATAGAGGAAGGGTCATAAGGGTTAAGCGAAGCGGAACTACGTTCCCTTATTTTCTTAGCAACATATATATTATGATTTCTTCATTGTCTAAGCAAACCAGTAGTTCTAATCTAGGAGGACCTTTTCCTGGTTTTTCCAGCAAACAAACCATGACAAATTATAAAACTTCTGAGCTCGTGGGTATGCGAAGAGTTCTTAGAATGGGATGGAATACTCCATATGCCACTGGAACTGTGAATAATCGTGCTCGCGTGATCACCCCTTTCCGCGCCGTAAACAACAGTGGCGATTTCTTAGCTCGTAAGAATTATTCTTCTGGTGGACCCAATCCTACTAACGCGTCAAGACCCGGGTATGCAAGAAAGATTGGCTCTATTTGGACCAACACGGATAGAACTGGTATCGAAGCATCGTCGTGCAACGTGAAGTTTGTTGCAGACAGTTCTGAGTACATCAAATTCAAGAAACAGCAGGCGAATAACCGCAATTACAACGATTTGTCTCAGGGTGGGTACAACAATGCCGCATATTCGCACATTACGTTTGTACGTTAAAATAGTTGCGCTATAAAATCTGCGATTAAGATATATTTAGAATGTACAACTACATCGTTGAGTTTTTAGGAACCATTTTTTTCGTGTATGTTATTTTGGCGACCGGCAATCCTTTAGCCATCGGCGCGGCATTAGCCCTTGTGCTCTTATTAGCCAAAAACACATCGGGAGGCCACATCAATCCCGCTGTCAGTTTGGCGATGGCGTCATCCGGCGCTTTGCCATCCACTGAGCTATTTCCTTACATCATTGCCCAGTGCATGGGTGCTTTGGTCGCTTACCAAATCTATTTGAGGTTCAAACTTTAAGGTGTAATGACCCTTTATAATTGGGTAAGTACCTAAAACATTTATAAAAATATTTAATTATTTTTATAAAAGATTTTCATACCGAATGATTAGTATGGGATGAGCGAAGCTGAACTATTTTCCCTTTAACAAACCCTTATAAAAAAGCAAAAGCCCGAGTACAGCAAACGAACCAATGAAAAACTTTTGTCCCATGTTCATTTGGTTGAGAGAAATGAATGATTCTGTCGAAACATAAGCCGTTTGTTTTTTCTTTTTACCATTCACATCTATCGTATAAGTTGTTTGTTTTTTGCAATCATATTTGGAAGATTCGTTTAATGGATCATTGGTCAACTTTGAAAAATCGTTGTTTGCAGAATAATATATAGTGTTTTGGGAAAGTTGATCTAAAATTTTTTTAGCATCTTCATTCGAGATGGAATCTACGGATACGGTTTTGTCTACTATTGGTATTTCGGCAATTGATGCATTGGATGAACCCAAAGTCGGTGTCTCATTGTTAATTATTGGCTTCGCATTGATAAATAAAGAGCGAGTTTTTTTCATGTTGTTGCAACCAATACCGGTGTTTTCAAAAAAGGTCCGTCCTAATGGCAGAGACGCCGCGAATGCGCTCGAACTAGTACTATCCAATGCTTTTTGATATTCCTTTATTTTTGCAAATTCATCGCCTTTTGGCGCTTTCATGAGGGATGCATAATTCATATACAAATCCGATACAATTTATTCTTTGCTTTTGTTGTCTAATATTTTATCAATTATTGTTTGATGGGCCGCCACAATACTTTGACATCTTGTCAAAAACGATGTTTCTAAACTTCCAATGGAACTATTGGCGGAATCCATATTCACCGAATTTATATCGGACGTTAACACCTGGATTGCTTTGTTGCCGATATATTTGTTGTATAATTCTTTAAGGTCCATTTCATTTTTGTATATGCCGTTGTTGATTAATAATTTTAGATTGGCAATAATGACATACGGCTCTGACGCGGTTTTATCAATGTTGATTGGAACAAAAATGTCGCTCAACTTTAATGTTCGAATAATGTCCATGTGGCGATTCACTTTTTCAAATAAGTCAACCATAATTGTGGATTTTTCAGTGTCGGGGATTTCGGTTGGTCCGGAAGCGGATGCTGGTCCGGCTATTGTGGTTGTGTTTCCGGAAGCATCAAAACCTTCTAAAAGTATTTTATTCCTATAATACGGATTCAATTTGAACAAATCCTTGAAAAAATGATTCAGCACGATCAACAATAAAAATACAACAATCATCGCGGAAACAAACCATTTTATATTCACTTTAAGCTCCATTTATATAATATGGTTTTTATTTTTTGTAGCCGTTAATCGCAAAATTGAAATTATTTAGAAAAAGGATACAAAAAATAAAAACCATAATATATAAATTACAATGAATAAGCGTCCAGTCCTAATTTCGATCGAAGGCAATATCGGTGCAGGAAAGTCCACTGTGCTAGAACATTTGGAAACGCACATGGCATCTTTGCAAAAGGATAAGGTTTTGTTCCTTAAAGAACCCCTCGATATTTGGGAACAATTCCACGACGAAAATGGACACACAATTTTGGAAAAATTTTATAAAAATCAGAAAAGATACGCATTCACGTTCCAGGTTATGGCTTATATAACCCGCATGTCTCTTCTTAAAAACGCAATCCGGGAAAACCCCGACGTCGAAATCATCATCATTGAACGGTCCTTGTGCGCCGACAAAAACATATTTATGAATATGTTGCACCACGACGGAATTGTGGAGCCAATGGAGTTTTCAATATATAATAAATGGTATTCGGAGTTCATCCAGGACTACCGTGTGGACGCTGTCATCTATATGGATTCCGATCCGGAAACGTGCGCGAACCGAATCAATAAACGAAATCGCACGGGCGAGGGCGGCATTCCGATTGAATACCTGAAAAAGTGCAAGGATTACCACACAAAATGGTTGATTGAAAACCGATGCAATGATGTCCAAAATGTTTCGGAATATGTGAGCACACACACAATTGAACACGAAAACTATAAGTATCCGGTGTTGCGCATTGATTCCAATACGGACACCGAATATGGCGGGCCTGACAGCGTGGGTCAAAAGTGGCTAGAAGCCATTGATACATTTATTAAAGAAAGGGAACTCGTCGTTCCCTTTTGAACCCATACTACAATTGGTTATTAAATAAAGGGAACTCGTCGTATTCAGAGAAGCTTCGCTTCTCTTACGCATTTTGAACCCATACTACAATTGGTTATTAAATAAATTGTTTACCACTATAAAAAAGGGAAGGGTTCATAGGCAAATGCAGGAAAGGAGGGGTCATAGGGGAACGTAGTTCCCCTAAAAGTATAAAGACATTTGGTTGATATAATCAAATGTCTTTTGATAAATATAATAATCAAATTTATTTTGATAATATTTTTTATAATCTACCAGAAGATATACAAACAAAGATTATTGAAGAATATATAAAAACGCAAATATATGTTGACGAACTTTTACAAGAGTTTGAGAAACAACTATTGTCCGAAAAATGTCAAGGTTTAGAATGGCAAGTGTTGGAAGAAGTTACTGGAAAAATTATAGAAAATCCTTCGGCTCTTCATCAGATGTGCACAAAAAAAATGGGTATTGATTTTAAACATTACTACGACGTGCATTTTGTTGAAAAGGTCAATATAATGAAGCACCCCTCATTTAATGGAAAACCACTTTCAAGTTTTTGCGCGTGTTTAACCATGTGCAAGTGGGTAGGGAAACCTACGGGTTCAGCTTCGCTTCTGTCCCCTACGACCCCTTCCCTTTGTAATAAACAGAAATAAAGAAAAAGAGGAGGGGGTTTGGGGGAACCTTAGGTTCTCCCAAGGGAGGGTTCATAAGGGAACCGTAGGTTCTCTTAATCGTTGAAGACATAGTATTTCGTCATTATGTAAGGTTTGTCATCATTCCGCACATTAAAATCGTAAAAATAAGTTGAATTATTTCCCATAGGTATTTGTTTCCACTTTTTTTTAATGCAATTAAAATACAGGTTCAAAATCCCTTGGTCGTTCGTGGTTGAAACGGGATACTTTTCAGTGAGTTCGTATAGTTGCTGAAATGTGTCATCTTCAATAATGCTTGTATCAAACAACATAATGGTGGATTGAAAATAGTCGCTATTCAAATCAAAATCGGAATTCAAATCCATCCCTAAAAACTGGCAACCAAGTTTCCATTGATAGGTCGGGTACGCGTCCGAATGCGCCAACAATGTATCCGGCGTCGCAGTTTGCAAAATAGGTTCAATGTTGTCATAAATTTTCGCCCCGCAATCAATATAAAATACGTAGCGCCACTGTTTGAAAAACGGCGTGAACAAATGGTATTTGTGGTACTGAAACAGTTTGTATCCGAATTTGCCGCATTGGGTGTTTGTCTTGTCTATTTTAGCGGAAACCTCTTTGCAAAAAACAATATCCGGAAAGTGTTTAACCAGTATTTGTTTGTTCTTCTTAAGAAACGGGTGTTTATTCAATGCGTCTACATTGATATCGTTTCCCACAATTAGCACGATGGGTCCATTGTATTCGCCGACGTCAATCAAGGTTTTGCACGTGTCAAAGAATTTATCTAGGTAGCGGAAGTTACAAACAAATGTGACACAGAAAGAATCCATTGATAATTAGAGAATTTACGTTTATATATTATCTTTGTATAACATATAAATGACACCCGTAAATCAATCACCCACTTTTTTACCAAGTGTTTCGCCGTCATCTCTTGGCGGAAATGCGTCGACTTATCAAGAGAAAATGAACGGAGGAGCGCAAAGGAAAGGAGCGCAGCGCGGAGGACAAGGCTACGGCTATGAAGGAAAAATGATTGCTCCAGGTGTAGCGGAGGTTTCCAGCTACAAAGGCGGTAAGCGCAACTCCAAGAGACGCAACTCCAAGCGCAACTCCAAGAGACGCAACTCCAAACGCCAAAACAAATCTAGGAGACAGCGCAAATATTAAGGAAACTTGCCGTTCCATTATAATCCCATGCTTAAAATAACAATTAAGTAAAAGCTTAATAATCCTTCCATTATAAATTCCTATTTTAAGGGAGGGGGTCGTAGGGGGCATAAGAGAAGCGAAGCTTCTCTGAATCCGTAGGTTCCCCTACTTAATTGAACTTCACCACTATCTTTACCGACTCCTTCTTAATGGTTTTGCACGCAGA
>Ga0209353_10001019_pt1 | contig 16268 bp, 23 predicted proteins | sample LauGreSpBDMM15SD_2_FD_187561 | JGI IMG/M metagenome (GOLD analysis project Ga0209353, IMG submission 187561) | Freshwater lake microbial communities from Lake Michigan, USA - Sp13.BD.MM15.SD (SPAdes) (version 2) | ecosystem: Environmental > Aquatic > Freshwater > Lake | place: Lake Michigan...
ATAACGGTGAGGTTTTAATTGACATTCCAAGAAACAACATTACCATCATTAAATAATTATGTACGATCTAAGTGGAAACAATACGTCTCAACAAAAACAACAAGGTGTCACTCTTAAACAAACCACCGAAGTAGTTTGTGAAGAATGTAAGTCAATTACTTTTACCGAAACTTTTCTTCTCAGGAAGGTGTCCCGTATCCTCACGGGTCAACCAAAGGATACTTATGTTCCAATCCCATTGTTCATGTGCACCAGTTGTGGACACGTTAATGATGAGTTCTATCCTAACGAATTGAAGTTGGAACAAAAACCGGCACCGGCCCTTATGGCCCTTATATCCTAAAAGGGTCTGGGGGTACCTCCCAGTAAAATTAGATTTGACATTTTATAAATCCGTGGTAAAGTTTATCTAACATGACAACTAAAGTTACACTTACAACCGACGAAGCAATTCAATTGATTACTCCTATCATAACGGACTCACTTGGATTGGATTTTCCGAATCAACTGGATATTAAGATTGCAGATCCGTGTAATTCAGAACCTCGTCTAATTTCTAACGCAGAACTTCTAGCGTCTAAGAAAATTTTATTGATCAAATTGGTCAGGCAAGTGGCGGAGGATCTTCAGAACGGTAAGCTTCGGTATCAATTGGCGCCCACCGGACAACCTAAAGTTAATATGTATTTGGCATTGGGTGATGCAAAACAATTCGTTGAAACCTTTTTCAAAGATTAAGAGCAACTGGTTGACTTTTAATAAAAGATAAGATATAGTTAATTCAGTTCGGTTAAACAATAAAAATAAAAATGGTTACTGTTCATTCACTCCGTCAGGCTGGTCACAAGGTTCGGGTCAACCACCAGCGACGTTACTTCGATCCCGTCAATAAGCGTTGGTCGTTTCTAACCGAATACGATCGGACCATGTCGCTCTTCCTAACTACGTTTCAGTTGATGCTGCCGGCGGCGTAACGCTTGTTCAGGTTACTCCAAAGGGTAGCATTGTTACCTTTGATGCGGTTGCGGAGTGTTCCAAGAAGGATGCTTACAATCGCAAACGAGGGGTGGCAATCGCACTAGGACGGATTAAGACACAGACCGATACTCAGGGGATTACCCTTTAAGTAGGGAATGATTTGAATGTGTAGGGGATAAACATTCAAATGGTGGAGGCAGGTTTTTACGTTCTCCCATAAAAACGTGATGGTAGACGCTAAAGCTAAACCAAAGAGACTTCAATCAGTAACATGGTTGAAGTCTTTTCTTTATTCTATAGAAATTGATATGGAGATATTTGCACGAAAAGAAACCAACCACACTATAATATATCAACCATCTTTATATTACATCGTGGTCGATTGATATCAATCAAATGGTGGATCTGCGGGGATTTGAACCCCGAATGATGGGTTCGAAGCCCAGCGTGATATCCAGTTTCACCACAAATCCTTGAAGAAGGTGATAGGTTGCAGTTTTTGTTCGCGACTCTGTTCTACACTTAACGGGTCAACCAGTATACCAGTAGAATCCGTCAAAGGGAGCATTTGTACAATCCATTCAGATGCAAATAATCATTTCCCAAACTCTCTGAATTTTGTTGGCGTTAATACCCCACCAACGGGGCAATCATCTATGGTAGTCATGCTCGGACTTGAACCGAGACTCGGCACCAATCTAGTGCTCCTAGTTTATAAAACTAGCGATGCTAACATTACATCACATGACCATTCTTACAACCAACTTTAAATATCTTAACCCATCCTCCCCGAAAAGTCAATCATCTTTTGAATCATCTTTTGGAAGAAACGGCCAGAAGGCAATCAACACTGCAAAAAACATCAACACAAATGGAACAAATTCATAGAAAAAGAAACGTTCAATATTCACAAAATACCTCCCGTTATACCTCATGTTGATTCTTTGTCAACTCATCCCAATCATCTTCCAATTCAGGATTGGAATCCAAATCAATTATATCAATTGTTACATCCTTACTATCTGACATTACCGATTGAATGCAGCCTTGATACACCAGTATGTTAATCTTATTCTTCATATTAAATTATAACATTAGCCTTCTTCAATTTTCGTTTCAATAGTGTTGTATCCGTAATTTTATCCCACTTGCCGAATACGTCGACTCCTAAAATCTTACGAATGGCCAACAGAGAATCATAGTTAATAAAACTCTTATAAAGCTTACTGTTAGGCATTCCATCCACAACCTTAATCAAAGATTTAATCTTCTCAAGACCCTCAAGACCCTCAATAATTTCTGTCTGACTCATTCGCTGTAAGTTAATCATGTATCTACTATATCAACTTTTTATAAAATGTCAACCACAAACTAATTTTGGTGGAGCCTGAGGGGATCGAACCCTCGACCTACAGCTTGCAAAGCTGTCGCTCTACCAACTGAGCTAAGACCCCATTAAATATACTGCTGAGCCAATGGAGGGGATTGAACCCCCGACAGATGCTTTACAAAAGCATTACTCTACCACTGAGTTACATTGGCATCTAACTAAATTGGTGGGAGTAGAAGGACTCGAACCTTCGAAGGCGTAAGCCAGAAGATTTACAGTCTTCCGTAATTGCCACTATACGATACTCCCAATAAAATGGTAGGAATAATCAGATTTGAACTGATATGAGTTTTAAGGCTCGTCGCGTCTTAAGCGCGATGTGTCTGCCAATTTCACCATATTCCCGTAAATTGTTTAATTCTGAACATCTGAAGATTCCTTCAAGACATTCAATAGTTTATATGCTCTACTGTAGTTAGCACCTTTAGGTGCTAGACCAGCTTCCATCAAAGCCTGTCTGACGTTCTTACACTTGCTAAGGGCTTGTTTTAATATATCATCGCTAACTTTCTTAAGTCCTTTATTAACGTTCTTACCACAATAAGTATCTGTTTGTGAGTGACAGTTCGGACACAAAAATCTCAAATTGTCCACCGTGTTATTCGAACTGTTACCGTCAATATGGTCTAGCTGCACGTTAATCGGCTTATTATTCCAATTTACTATCCCACATATACCACACTTCAATTGCCAACCCATCTCTTCTGTCAATAACCTCTTGAGATAATGATTGGATGCGCTGCTTTTCTGTGTAAATTGACACTTAATTGCTTGAGTCTTCTGATTACGAATCACAGTCTGTCTGTCTTCGTCTGTAAATGTGTAACCAGGGTGACGACCATCAGCGTAAGCTTGTCTGAGGCCTGCGCTGTTTTTATTCCGTAAAGCTTCACACTTGTTACGACTAGAGCTACAACAGTGTTTGCCGTTCTTCAACTTAAACAACGCTGTCTTTTCACAACCATAATTACAGTTCATGTAAATACATATGGCAGAGACTCGTTTTAATTAAAAGATTCTACCAATTTCATCAAACTGTTTTAACATTTTCAAAGAACTACTTTTAATACTATACACTGAACTCTATAACGAGTCAACATTGTTGCTGCCGTGGGAGTCGGACCCACTTATTCTATCTTATGAGGATAGCGCCTAAACCGTTCAGCCAGACAGCATTGAAATGTTACGGCAAGACTTAGGCTTTAAGCTGCTTGTTCTCGGCTGCCATTACGCCACATTGGCTTTCAAATAACTACTACTAAAATTGGTTGGCTCTGTCGGACTCGAACCGGCAACCAAGGCGTTATGAGCACCCTGCTCTAACCATTGAGCTAAGAGCCAATTTCTATCATTCCTAACCGAACATCTTCAATATACTATGAAGATGATAAAAAGTCAATTGTTATCGTGACTCTTTTAGATTACAACTGAAATCTTCTTCAACTTGCGTTTGAAGAATGTTTTGTCGGAGATAACGGCCCAGTCGTTTCGGGGACGTTCGAGCAGATGTCGAATAGCGTGCAATGCATCGTAGTTCGCGAGACTGTTGCCTTTTGTATTACACTCATCCAACACATCTAGAATTGCGTGGATTTTTTCTACTATCTTAGTGGGATGTTCTTTCATGTAGGATAAGTCTATCACTTTTTATATAAATGTCAACTACTAACTGAAATGGTTGTCTATGAAGATGATAAAAAGTCAATCGTTACCGTGACTCTTTTTAATGCTCCAGAACTAGGATTTGAACCTAGAACATCGAAATTAACAGTTTCGCGCTCTACCGTTGAGCTATTCTGGAATTTTGACTAACACTAACTAGATTAAAGTGGTGCGTTCGGAGGTAGTTGCAACCTCACCAAGTTCGGTTAAAAGCCGAGTGCTGGTCTACTGTAGCTTCGAACGCATGTTGGTAGCGGGTAGCCGAATTTCACGACTTCCTTCACGTTATGAGCGTGATGTGCTAATTTTACACTCACCCGCAGTCATTCAAAAAGTGGAGCGAAACCAAGGATTTACACCTCGCCCTTCAACCTGGTCGGTTAATATGCTCGTCTTGAACACCAGTTTCGCATTAACTAAAATTGTGATGAAACTTGCACTTTTTAATTCACAGTCTCATTCCTTCACCTCACCGAATGTTTCAGAACAGTGTCGTCTGTCACTACTCAGATAACTATACACCATCTTTTCATACCGTCAACTAAAATGTGGAGCGAGATATGGGAATCGAACCCATGCGCCAAGTTTGGAAAACTCGAAGGCTACCATTACATCAATCTCGCATTTGGTGCTTCCGATAGGACTTGAACCTATAACATCAGAGGTAGAAGCTCTGCGCTCTATCCAGTTGAGCTACGGAAGCATTCAAAGAACAACACCAATATATAGTAACATTCAACCAAAGTCAATCGCCTTTCAATCTCACCCATTAAATTTCCGATTGCATACCGTAGCATGCATGCCCCAATACTTAGGACCATCGTCAACGCCTAACTCCTTCTTAATCCCATCAGCAAACGCACACTTAACCGGAATCCACACGTTCACCGCACTAACATACGCATCCTCTGGAAACACCTCAAACTCCACAACCTTACCAATATACTTCCTAGCCTTAGACCAGTTCACCTTATGAAGCTTAGGATTGATTACAGTCACATGCGCACCATGCGTAGGTAATTGAAACCTCTGACAATTATAGAAATGTTCAGTAACCAACCAATGATAGTATCGAATCAGGTCCAAATCAGTGATGATCCGAACTCCGTCGATGACCTGAATGGTTCCCGAACACTTGAACATGTCCCAATTTACCACCGTTTTATAAGAAGTCAACCTCCATCTACCATATTTTACCCTTTCCTCACCCAATTCTAACCCTTTTACCACGTTACGGACAGGGCCAGGGATGGCCAGGAACCGCTTATAGACCCATCTCCGACCTCAGACCTGGTTGGAACACCCTAAGTCAACCCTGACCAATCCTATTTTAATTGAAATAACTGGTTGACTTTCTATAAAAGTGGGGTATACTAGAAGAGTGACTGGGGATGCGCAAATCACGTTAACGATACAGAAAGTAAAGTAAAGGAAACCGCACTTTGGGTGCGGTTCAATAACTCAGAGTTCAATCCATTCCGGTTCGTCCACCGACTCGATTGGTTCCACATCGATGATGAGCCAGTTCATCTTGTCCATCATGGGGATATTGTCCTTAACCAGCTTGGTAACAGGAACGTGATTAGGTTTGAATGTATAGACGATCTTAATCATATGTTTTATTTTTATGGTTTAACCGACGGAAAGTTTCACAAGGTTCATCATCGGATGATACGTGATATCTCGCTTACAATAACTACTATCCCCATCCCGTTCAACGATGTAAATCTTCGAGTCAAATGTCACAAGTAGATAATCAAACATCGTCTTACCCTTCGTAAACAGCAACTCAATAATGGTATCCTTAATCTTCGCACCATCCGTCAATTCAATAACCGGACTCACAGTCTTCACGTCATACGTCTTAACCCAATCAAAGTAATTTTTATACTTAACCGGAAGAATTTTCGCAACAATAGCCATAGGTTTTATTTTTATACCACGTTCTCTTACCGATACAAGTTAATTCCACTCTTCAAATCGTTATCATTCAAACTAGACAAGTTATCCAACCGACACTGCACCTTCTCACAAGCACGTTCCTCAATCGTTCCACTACTGAACACAATCTTTTGAAGACATTTGGTTTTGCCACCCTGACGGGCAATACGTCCCAAAGCCTGTAAGAGATTGATTGCGCTAAACGACGGCACCAACATCGAATGACGGGGATACTTACCATTCAAGTCATGGAGGTTCACTCCGGAACTTCCAGCCGCCAGATTCACTAACATGATACGTTTAACATCAGAGTTGAAATCATCAATATCAGCCTGACGGGCCTTATCAGATTGACCACCGACAATCTTAGCAATCGTATTACCCAACTTCTTATTCGACTTCAACCTCTTCTCCAGCGATTCAATACTGTCAGTGAAGTTAAGAAAGACAACCGGCGAAATACCTTCCTCGTAAAGATCCTCAACCGCCTCCACAAACGTAGGAATTTTAAGCAGTTCAGTCTTCCGACGAGCTTCCATCATAATAGCGAAAACGTGAGCACTATAGTTTGCCGACCGTTCCTCAAGCCTATTCAACTCTTCCTGCATCATCTCATAGACCTTATTAATCTTAGCCGTGTTGGCTCCCATATCAAAGGTTTCAGCAATAACGTGATTCTCAGGAAAGATACCATCGAACATCGAAACCGTCATTCGACTAGCAGACTTTTGAAGATTAAACAAATGTTGGTGAACACTCTGCATTCCCTGCTGAGCCTTTGTGGTTGACATATCAATCACCATACCACCGAACCGATTGAACTCCGCCCCTTTCATAGAACAGAACTTGGTGAAGTTGTAACCCGTGTGAAGGTTAGCGGTATAACCGAACGCCTTCATCTCAAGCGGATTCGTAGCCGCCGTCGCACTCATCATCAAAATCTTGTAACCCTTGTTCTTACACGCAACAAGAAAATCACTGTTGATAGAACTATATCCCTTACACTTGTGAACCTCATCAAGAATGATAAGACTGTTCTTAGGAAAATGAAGATTGATACCTTCCGACTCCCAATTCTTTTTATTATTAAACTTCTTCTTATTGTATGTCAACCACTCCGTATTGCCTCTGCACAACTTTTCGTAGTTAATAACCAACGCACCTTTAATACTAAAAGATTCCAAGACTCGCTTCCACGCCGGAATAACCACCTTCGGACAAACCACCACCACCGGAACATTCAACTCTTTAGCAATCGCACACGCCGAAAAAGTTTTACCCGTGCCGGTGTCGCTGAGGTCAACCGCGTAACCATTCAAATAAATGGAATCCAAAAGTTTCTTTGCATGTGGTCTTTGAGGTTCCAAGAGATGTGCTGTATCAGTCATGTATAAAGATAATACCGTAGTTTTATAAAATGTCAATAACCGTTTCGATTAATCGCCGATTTAATCGTAGATAGAATAGGAAAAAGTCCGAAGTACGCGTTTGCGTTTGGTTGCACCGTTCGTAACCAACCACTTGTAAAATTCTCCGACCGTCTGTTGACAACGACGTTCGAGTTCGTCACAACCGATATCGAAGTATGCACCGCCGAAATAATGGTTCTTGTCTTGGAGCGTGATTCCACGCTTACGCACGGAACATATCTCTACATACTTAACTTCCGACAGTTTAACTCCACCACAGATGAACCACTCAGCGAGCAGTCGAGTGTTCCTCTTATCTTGCGTTGTCATCATGGAATAACAATACCACGGTTTTATAAAAAGTCAATCTCTAAATTTAGTTAGTAACCACACCGTCTTCCGTCACATCGTCTTCCGGATAATACGTTCCTAGTTCCTCACGAATTATGATGCCTTCATCACTATCCCATTCCACATCAACAGTATAAACAATGTCACCATTCTTGATACTCTCAGTTCCTACAAAACTGCCACCCTCATCGGAAAACTTGTGTTCAAACGTCAGTGAGGGGAAGAGCTTACTTGCATTAAGGAAGAACTCGGTGGCAGGCGACCAAGCAGTATTATAGTAAATTGTAGCGGTCAGCACTCCAGTGGCTTCATCAACTTCAAGGTTCCACTCGCCGGAATCATATGCGCCCCACTTCGTTCCCCAGTTACGGAGGGACCAATCATACCAATTATTAGCACCATACAGAGAGTTCAATCGGTCAGATGTACATTGTGTAATTCCGACGGATGTAATCCCCAACTTCTTCTCTTCGTCAAGTACAGACTGTGATACAATTTTAGAGGGGGAAGTATAAGAGCGAAGTATACTAGGTAAAGGAACGACACCATCAAAGTTTAGATGATTGCCGTCCGTTCCCGTGTCAACCGCTGCGATGAACCGTTTAACCTCAGACTGATTACCGGTAAGGGTGAGGATGGTAGATGTATGATTAGGCATATTTTATTGAATCGTTACGTTTAATATATTAAACCAATTTTATAAAAAGTCAATCATTAATAATACGAAACGAGTAACCACGAAGTTTTGGATTCGCCTTAACATCGTTCTCGCACGGAGTAAACTCCCAACCACAAACTTCGTTGTTCTCATAGTCGGCGAGTTCCTGAAAAAGAGTGACAAGGATTGTCACGTTGGTATTTGGATTGCAAACCATAAACCCTACGTCTGCAGCATCATCGTAAATCCGTTGAAAAATGTTGAAGTTACCCAAGTCAGATGCATCCGTCACAAAGGAACGAGTTTCCTTATTGTGGGTGAACTTGTTGAGCGATACGGGCGAGTTAAGTCGAATTTTCATGTAGGACAATCCTATCAGACTTTTTATCGAAGTCAACCAGTTTTTCTAAAATAAGACTCCTTGGAACAGTGTTACCCATCCCAAGAAGGTTTCCCATGCTCCCCGACGTATCTCAGGCCGTGACCTGAGTAAGTTTCTTAAAAGCTGAAATATCCATTCGCTTGATAGTCAAACGATATTGTGCAAGCCCCGCCATATACTTCTTACCAACACCATGTTTAGCAGCAGTATACGTCTCATCAATTGGAATGAAAACGACCGTGCGTTCACCCTTGGTTTCCTTGCTAGGACGACCACGACCAACAATATTACCGTCAAGCAGAACTACCCGCTTCAGTGTGATCTTCGTCTTAGGACGACCAACTCCCCGCTTCACAAGCGTGGCAGTGGTGACAGTGGCGTTGTTAGGGTTTTCAGTGATTGTATCCATTTTATTTCTGTTTGTTTGTTTGTTTACCGTTTTTACTTTTTAAATCTGTCGCTAGAACCTTACCATTATCCGTAAGTGAATACATCGGATCGCCGTCGGCGTCATAATCAGACACTTCAATCAATCCCTCTTCAAGCAGATTACCAATGGCCCGACGAACTTCCTCCAGTTTAATCTCAGTGAGAATAGCCTCAGCCGTCTCACGATCAAGTTGGCTCTCTGCCATTATCATATTAATGGCATCCTTGTCATTAAGTAAGACATCTTCCGATTGATCGACTACAACCTTCTCCACGTCATCGGGATTCATCTTATTAACGTGATTCAATAGATCGTCAATACTACCGCGGAAAGGTTTGAACATATCTTTCTTATTCACACTTCACCTCCACGGCGAATGTATCATCCGGTTTATCAGTATTAGATGAAGTCGTTAGACAACTACACTTTCCACAATATGACTTGTTGTTCACAAAGTCCCAGCCATCAAACCATGCCTTCTTGTGGTCCTCAAAAACAGATTCATCACCACACTTAACACATTTACATTTAATCACAATATTATCCTTTAGTTTTAATTTTAATTAACACTTCCAGCCTATCAGTTCAGTATTTCGATTTTTCACGGTGATTTTAGAATCGCCTCCAACAACCTTGTCAATTCGATATTTCTTGAACTTGGCACTATCATCCAAATCATATCCAATCACATATTCAGCATTCTTCTCAACCAATCCAACCACCCTCCAATGCGATTCTCCATTAGCATCCGGATATACAAACTCTGCAATTTCTTCATAATCTAGTTCCTTATCAATTTTACCCAACAGTATGGCGTGTTCGCCCGTGTCATTACGACCTTCTAACACCAACTGATCATTAGGACCAATATAAATGTCGTAATTATATTCCTCTGCATCACCGACGTCAGCAATATAAATACCACCAATACCAGTCTTGAAATGTGCCACCAACTGAGCCGCCAAACAACTCATGCCGTTAGCCATGCGTGCCGGTGGGCGACTCCTCCCAAGATTGATACCGTTCACCACAGTCATGTCAGTAAGAAACGTCGTGAGATCAGCACCCATTCCCTCGAAGTATCCATCCATCTGACGATAAACAGCCAGAATAACCTTTGAATCCTTACCTGCATCGTGGACCCGTGTAATAGACCTAGTTCCCATATTTTTAGTTTTGTTGACTATCCGATTCTTTTCTCCAATCGGACTTTTTTCCGTCCGACTGTTCACTGTTATTACCATACTTCGACTTCTTCTTACTGTCAAACTTTTTATACTTGTCGTGCTTACTATTCGACCGATACGATTTACCCATATTCTATCTTAAAAATTAAATCAGACGGGGAGGTTTAATCCCTCCCCGTCTTAATCAGTTCACAGACTGTTATTACGGTCAACCACACCCTGTGCAAACCCAAGGCGGTATTGCTCAACATACTCTACGCTGTAACGGGAAAGGATGTTTTCAGGATCGACCTCATCATATTCACTCCCGGTCTCGCCGGCGACATATCCATTATCATATCCACGTTCAGCCACATCATCATAATCCGACTCACCCTCGGCTTCCATCTCGCCATCATCCTCGTCGTAATCCGAAGTATAGGTATCGGTGAGCGGTTGGCGATCCGTCTGCTCACCCACAACTACATACTTGGAAGTGCGGAGCTTCTGACAATTACTGTCAAGCGGAACACTCACCACGTCCGCCGGGTCAATCTTCACAATCATCAACTTACCATCCGCCCCAGCCCAATCATTAGCATAGGAAAGACTGCCAGCGTGGAAACCGTTGGAACAACCAACATTAGCGTCATCACACACGTTGCGACGTGTCATCTCCAGAACGGCACCAACCGCGTTGCTGAACTTACCAGTGTGTTTATCCATGTAATCCGACCGCACTCCCTTGTAAGCAAGGAAACAACCATCAGGCGTCAACGGCATATTCTTGTGTTCAAGAAACTTGTAGAGTTCCTCGGTAGCCCGACGAGACGGATTGGCCAAGAGACGGTCCAAGAAGTTCACGATTGGTTCAACCGGCAACGACTCACCCATGAATTGAACAATCTTGTCGGTGACATAATTGTTAATATGCTCACCCTTATACTTCACCGAACCATGACTAACCTCAACCTTACCACCAGCATACAGCTGAACGGAAATGCCAATGTCGAACAATGCAACGAGAGCGTCGTTGTCGAAGGAATCACTCGCCAGAGTTTCCTTAATCTTCTGGAAGTTGACGTGGTCCGACGCGGCGGTGAGAGACTGACCATTCACGATGGCGGTCACACTTGTATTACTGATAATATACGGGAGGTTCATACTGTTTGCTTTTTTTACTTTGTTTTGTTATTTGTTATCTAACTCTCTTAATCTTACACCAAATTTTAATTCTGTCAACGATTTATTTTAACATCGGAGAGAGAAGATTGCTTTCCCTCCCCGACACACACTTACACACACTTACACGTTAGCCGACTTCCCATGAGCATCCACGAAATTTATATAGTCAATCAGTGTATCATGGACCTTAGAGTCAGAAAGATTCACCACACGGTATTCATCCATAGTCCCAATCATCGGATATGTCTCGACAAATTTAACGCCTTCCACAACCAACGAACCTACGACGGAATCTACCATCTTGGAAATGTTAAGAGTAGTGTAGTTCTTAATAAACGAAACACATTCATCATTGTTCGTAGTCTTATTGGAAATGTTAGACATGGATTTCAGATTAGTGAGAAACAAATACGCAACATTCGTCTTGTTAGAAATTAGGTGAATCTTCTTAATCATTAAATTCAAAAGAGAACGGCTGATCTCATGTCCTCTACCAACTTTGATACGGTAATTATTCGTCAAGACAGAGATGTTCGCGTTCACAACTGACTGAACCATGACAGTATTGGCGAGAATCACATCGGTAATAAAAGAACTAAACGGAACGAATTTCTTCTTATCCAACTTATTAACCTCCGACGGACGAACAGCAACCACCGTCGGCAACTTAAAATTCAACATCTTCATCATCATGTTACATTCAGAAACAAACGAGCTTCCCGAAGTGGAACCTGCACCCGTAGAAACCCGATAACGGTCAATCACAATGTAAGGAATCTTAGCACCACCATCCGTAGGATATACCAACGGTTCAATCTTGAAACAATCCGAATCCGAAGCGTAACGATTAACAGGAGTCGTGCCGATGAAATCCACCGTCAGAATCTTCTTGCCATTCTTAACATTTCCAACATAAGAAGTCTTAGCACGTGCCGTCGAAGGATACAGTTCATTAGTCTTAACAATCGGCAAACTGGCGAACGGAATCAACGGAATGTCAAACTGAGTGTCCTTCACCCATTTGTCAAACAACGACTTGTTAGTAACTTCAATGGTATAAACCGACGCGAACTTCTTACCAAACGTATTGTTATCACGTTCCATCAAAACCGAAATACGATTCAACGGACGCAAATCCGACGAGTTCAACTGAATGTATTGAATGTTACTCCTGCAGCTGATCTGATACTCGTTATGAGTGTTACCACGAACCTTACGGTTTCCACGGCGAGATTTGCTAAAAGAACGAATCTTGAAACCATATTTGGTTTCTGATTGATCGGTGCTGAAATGTGAATTAAAATTCTTAAACTGACCCGTGCTCAAGATATAATTAAGATGATACATCGGAGAATCATACTCATTATACTGAGCAAATAGACACTTCTTCTCAAACATCGTCTTACACTTATTAAACTTTTCAAACACCATATCCGAAATCTCTTTAAGCGCGTTACGCGATGCCGTAATTACCGCCTTAATCGTCTTGTCAGTGTATTGAAGCGACTCACGACTAGCAGCCACATCAACGGACCCGATAGGAACCACAAATGAAACTCCAGTGTTGAACAACCGAGTAAGGTTATACTCCTCATCATTATTCACACCATTCTGACTAAACTTAATACTATATCGGTCCAGAGCGTAAGCAATGTTACCCATGATAACCACCGAACTGCCACCCTTCGTAGGAACAAACCAACCCTCACCCTGACAAACCTTCTCAAGCGGAGCCATGTTAATCGTAGCCCCCTCAAAAATCGGCATCACATTCCAATGACAAAAGAACTTCTCCGCGCGAGTAAGAAACTCCTTAATGTCATCCTTACGAACCGGAATCTGAACTTCAATGCCATCCTCCTCCGTAGTGTGACCAACTCCCATCTTCACAATGTCGCCTTCCTTACTACCGGCCACATGGAGAGCATAGGTAGTCTTGAAACCACCCTGAAAACTAATCACAAGGAAACTATCTCCGTAAGCAAACGCACTCTTGGAACCAATCCCAAGCATACCAACCTGCTCGTTAGTATTCCGCTTCGTGGATTCACCGTAGTTAGCGAAAATATCCCAAACCTTATCCTCACTCATACCAAAACCGAAATCCCGAACGCAAAACGTAGGCGACAACGAATTAGGAAGCTTAACCACAATCGGTCGATTCTTAATCCCCTTCTCAACGTGAGCATCCATCGCGTTCGTGCTATACTCACGAATAGGAGCCAAAATCTTGTCGGAATAAAGTTGGTCACGAAGAATAGATGCAATGTGACTCCAGCCAGATGCCTTAATCCCCAACCGACGAGTAGTGAACTCTTGACTATTAACCAACCCAGTCGTATCTTTTTCAGTAGTAATCATAACGTGTTTCTTGTGTGTGTGTTCTTAACTAACTATAAATAGTATAGACCAACTTTATAAAAAGTCCAGCCTTAATTCAAACAAACCGCGTTAATCCCATACTCATCAAACTCAACTGTTCCATCGTCGGCAATAAAGGTGCCGTCACCGAAATTCCCCAAAGTCGGAGTGAAATTAACCTCAGCAAAGGAATTCCCCTCCTCATCAACCGCAAACACAACCGTCGAGTTTGGATGTTTATCAGCAACCTTCTGTAACTTAACGATGTAATCTTTCAATTTCATTATGTTAAAAGTATAGACCAACTTTATAAAAAGTCAAGCCTTAACAATCCGACAGTCAATCACCGCCGGATAATACGAAGCAGTACTCCCATCCCCAAACATAACATACACCCGTCCAGTAGAACCTTCATGTTCAGGAACCTTAAACCCCGTAACCTTACAGAATTCCCCACGATGTGTAGTCTGCATCGATCCTGAAAGAATTTCTTGGTGATCTTTCAAACTAATCAATTTATAACCATCAGTCATATAATCTAACTATACCGCAATTCTATAAAATGTCAATCCTTATTCTTGAATTCTAACAGAAACATCGACAGTATAAAAAGAGATACCGTCACGCCATACACTAACTCAATTATCCTTAAATCTTCCATATATCATATATCTTACCACATACCACCATATATAGTCAATCTCATAAAAAAACTCGTTGACATTATAACAAACACCAGTTAGTATCATCATCGTTATGGAAAAACAAAATAAGACCAAGCCTACGGTCAATAAAAAGGCACAACCGAAGAAGACCACCAAGCCCGTTAAGGCCAAGCCCGTTAAGGCCAAGACTCCGGCAAGTCCTAAAAAGACTTCCACCGGCGCTGCTCCTTGCTTCAGTCGTTAAACTTAATACAAATTCCTCTGACCTAAACCACCAGAGGAATCCTTCACTTTCACCACAATGAAGCCATTCTACAATACGCCGCAACTCCACAACCCGCCCATCACCCGCCAAGAGAAGACGGGAAAAGATTTGGTCATTCATCTTGAAAATAAAATTAGCAATTATCTCGATGACTGTAATAAAGGATATTGCACCCTAGATAAACAAGTGCTTATTGAACTTCGCGAGGAACTCACATTGGCGTCTTTGGCCGAACATGCATCACGGTATCATCCAGTATGCCAAGTTGATGAGACTTGGTTTAACAAAATCCAAAACTAATTGCTCCATGAAATTAGGCAGATACGGCAACGGTAATACAAAATTTAATAAACTTTCAGTCGGCAAACTCCCCCTTCATTGGTTCAATACCACCGACTACCAAGGAACCGGTTGTGGAGCCTGCGCCCTATCCGCTCTAACCGGCGTCAATCCCCATTCAATTAAATACAAAAAGGACGGCCATTACTCAGATAGGTTTATGACATCCTTCCTACGAAATCACAACATCTCAGTCTATGAAATTAACCAGTCTAACCTATCCAATAATACTGACTGGACTTACAACATAACCGACCAACACGTTATCCTCTCCTCTAACCTAATCAAACAAAACGAAGCAACCTGGGGAATCCATTGGAATAATACCTATATCCATAACTTCACCATCCAGAAAGCGGACTCCTTCCTCAATATCAACTTCCCCATCGTTACCGCCTATATCCTCTTTAGTAAAAATTGGTTTCCATTCAAACGAATCCATCACTAATTCCCTTGCCGCACACCGTCGCATAATACCAATTTTAATAAATAAGCGTTTATTTACGCATTTTTAGTTGACTTCCTCTAAAACTATGTTAAACTGTACCTGTAGTCGAGAACAGGCCGACCGCAAGGCGCCGAGGATAGGGGACCGGAGAGAGCCCTAATCACGTTATCGTTAATCGTCCACCACAAGTCACTGTCAACCAAGGACTTACACCAATAACTATCTCAATAAATCGTGAAATAAAGCTTGTATTATTATAAAATACCTGTTATTCTGTACCTGTAATAAGAGTGGCGGCGATACTAAGAGCCAGACAGCCGGTAAATCGGCGAGGATAGGGGACCGGAGCCTGCGCTCATCACGTTATCGTTAATATAGTCAAACCTAACTCTCTTCAACGCCCCTCAAACTCTTTGTCAAGCTTTTTCGGCGAACCCAGTCATCAATTTTCCGAATACTCACCATTTTCCATTCTAATATAGGCTAACCTAACATTCCCCGAACTTTAACGATAATATAGGCTAACCTAACATTCCCCGAACTTTAACGATAATATAGGCTAACCTAACTCTTTTAACGAAACCTAACTTTCTGCGGCGCAAAACGGCGCAACCAATCAAATTGTCGAAAATTACCCT
>Ga0209353_10001022_pt1 | contig 16258 bp, 16 predicted proteins | sample LauGreSpBDMM15SD_2_FD_187561 | JGI IMG/M metagenome (GOLD analysis project Ga0209353, IMG submission 187561) | Freshwater lake microbial communities from Lake Michigan, USA - Sp13.BD.MM15.SD (SPAdes) (version 2) | ecosystem: Environmental > Aquatic > Freshwater > Lake | place: Lake Michigan...
CTCGCATTAAGTAAATTCCAGAGAGAAATGGCTCCCATAAAGAAAGAAGCTCATGGACATCGCCATAGATATGCTGATGTAAACGCAGTGCTTGAAGTAGTTCGTCCTCTTCTTGAGAAGTATGAACTATCAATTCAACAGCACCCTCATACTGACAGTAACGGCAATCAAAGAATCATGACTATACTGTGCCACTCATCAGATCAGTGGACTCGCAGTAGCTTCAAAATCGTTCATGATGATCAAGATGTTCAGTCTCTTGGTGGTGGCATTACTTACCAAAGAAGATATGCACTCGTGTCAATTTTGGGCATAGAGCAAGAGGATGATGATGGTAATGCTCAAAAGAAGAGCTATGAAGATAAGAAAGCTCAGTTTCCAGCAGGAGCAATGCCACGAAAGAGTATATCTCCTGATCAAATAGAAACTTTAAAGAACAAGATACGTGACTCTAAAGAGAGCCAAGATCTTCTACAGGAAATATACAAAGAAACAAAGGTTGGGTCGTTGAGTAGCTTGTCTGAGAAGCAGTTTTACTTTGTGGTAAATAAATACTTCCCAGTTCAGCAAAAAATATAGTATACTCACTCGCGTTATTATAATTGTTTCCCCCGTATAGGTTTTTTAAAATTATTCCTGTGCGGGGAAATATTTAAAGTCGGACTATGCTAAAAAACACCCTGTTATTCTGGATTGTGGGTCCAAGATAACAGGGTGTTTCATTTAGAAATATTCAATGATATAGGCTGCACCTTTTCCACCGTTGCCGCCAGCACCAGAAGTTGTTCCATTAGTAGAACCACCACCACCGCCACCGCCACCGCCAGGAATGCCGCCTACGCCGCCAATTCCAGCCGCACCAGCCTTCATTCCGCCACCACCACCACCACCAGTACCACCAGTAAGTCGTCCACCAAATGCTGATAATGGATTTATGCCATTGGTACCATTCGCGCCATTGATAGTCCCTGAATCTATACCGCCAGAAGCACCCGAAACAATAACCGATCCTGTGGCGCTCATATTGCCATAAATGCTACCAGAACCTCCTGCTTGTTGAGCTGTAACAGAATTTGCACCACTGCCTCCTCCTCCACCAGTTGGCATATACATCATCAAGCCAACGTTGCCAACTTGTGTAGATTCACTATTTGGGACTGAAGGAGAAGCTCCACCAGCAGCATTTTTACCTGCGCCAGCAGATATAATTCCAGGCAGGCCGCTTGTTGCATTCAACATCCAAGCTGTCTCAAGTGATAAGAATCCTCCAAATGCGTTTATATCCGTATTTGTACCATTAATACCACCCGTACCGCCTAAAGACTTACTCGCTGTAAAGTTTCCAACAGAGGTTAATCCTCCATCTGATCCTGTAATACCATCAGTGCTACCTGATGCCTGACCAGATGCACCATTTCCACCAAGCCCAATAGTAACGGTTTCTCCTGAAGGATTAAAAAAAGAAGCTGGACAAGTTACTATAAGCAGTCCACCAGCAGCACCACCAGATCCACCACCAGAGGAACCTGATGATCCCTGTCTACCAGATCCTCCACCACCGCCGCCAGACCACATTACAATTGTTACAACGCGAGTTCTATTATTAATAGTCCATGTACCACTTGAAAGAAACTGTGTAGTTAATACACCGCCATTGTTTATCGCATTATTTGTTATCATCTAGCTTACCTGCAAAGCTTTTATATTTTTTGCATCAGCTTGAGCTCTCGCTGCATCAGCTTGAGCTCCACGTGTCTTGCGGCACATATAGTTAGGCTGCGAAAATACGAGCTTAGCATATGCTTCTTGACTTGTAGGAACCATATCTACTTTGTTATCAGCAAGCTTCTTGTCCCATTCAGATTTTAAAACTGCAAAGCATTGCTCATACTTATGCATAAGAACCCATTGCAATCTTCTTTTAAGATCTTCATCAAGAATATCTCTCGACATATTGTCACAGATCACATCTTTTTGTGTTTCTGTGAGTTCGAATAAATCAACACCATCAACTGTTACTTTCATAATCTTCCTTTAAGTTAAACGATTTGTGAACCATAAAAAATAGGTGTAATCTCACCCGCAGTTGTAGAGCCAATAATACTCACTGTCTTATTAACTCCCAAAGCAGTGAATGTTATTGTTGCCGTATCACCTGCAGAACAATAGAACCTTTGTTTATCGAATTATTGGTTGCCATTATTATCCTTTAGCATATTAATGTTCCACCAAAATAAGTAACATTGGAAATACTACCGGCCCCACTTACTTTATCGTTTTTAGCTCCACCTTCTGAATATACTTGAAAGACACATGTATCTCCAGCAGTCATTGAAGCAACAATAGATCCACAAACGGAAATATCACTACTAACAGCAGAAAAGTTTGTAACCCGATTTTTTGTTGGTAAGTTACAGACATAATATTGTGCTGCTGTTGTTAACAGTATAGAAATAAAAGAAGTTCCACCAGCAGTTACTGAAAAAAAACTTAAACCTGATGAAAATAAATATTTCCCCGTAGTAGGTGCTGTAAATACACCAGTAGCATTGTTATAATCACTATTTTGATCGTATTCCTCAGTATCACAAATTACTTGATAGAGAGTTCCATCTCCAGTAACAGCAGCAGTTTGTGCTGATAATTTCGCAAGAAATGAACTTTGGAGCGGCATTGTTCTTTCACCTGTCGACAACATCTTAAACAATGTCGTTGCTGATGAAGGATTTGCCCCCGTAGTAATCTTAAGTGAATCAGAGTCAGAGTTATCTGATCCAATAGAATAAGATGTACCACCATTGATATTTAGATACACATAGGGGTCACCCGTGCTTCCCGATTGTGTCGTAACTGTAACATGAGCCGCAGAATAGTTCGCAGCAGTAGCATCAGTATTAGATACGGTAAGCGCTCTATCTTGTGCAGCTGTAGCAGAAGTAAACGTGAAATCACCCGTAGCACTTGTACCAAATGCCGGATCGGCAGCTGCCGCACCAACAAGTAAAGTTCCCGTTCCACCAACAGCCAATGCCGTTACAGCTGCTGTAGTACCCGCACCAACAAGCAAACCATGATTGGTCTGTGTGCCAAGTTTAGCTTTCAAATCATCTGAAGTAACTGCCTTTGCAGTATCTGTTCCAGCAATCGCTTCTGCGTTAGAAGCAAGAGTAACTCCACCGCGTTGTGAAGTAGTTGCAGATGTTGTTGCCAATCCAAGCGTACCTGCGCCTGCGGTTACCGTAATGCTTGAGTCAGAACTCGATATTGTTGCAAATGCGGGATCTGCTGCAGTTGATCCAACCAATACTTGCCCATTGGTTCCCACTGTCAACTGGGTAACAGCCGCAGTTGTAGCACCAACAAGAACTCCATGATTTGTTAGTGTTGCCTGACCAGTTCCACCTGAATTAACCGATATCGGATTCGTTGTATTTATTGCTGAATTAGTAGCCATTATTTATCTTTCGTATGAGAAGGATCTGGGGTATCAGGACTGAGATCAATAGCAACTCCTGTTCCTGCTTCAATAACATCTTCGACAGCTTCTTCTATTGGATTATCTTGCGGTATTTTGGGATTTCTTTTATAGAATATTGATCCAAAGAATGTGCTAACTCCTAAAACAACAGGCATAATCACATAATGCATAAACGATTTGAATATATTTTCCATAATACTCCTAAATAACCGTTATATTTCCAATAGATTGAACAACTACAAAGTTGGTATTAGCCACAGAGCATACAATTTCAACACCATCACCATTAGCAGTAGAAGCAAGAGAGCCTCCTACTCCAACCGTAGTGTCAGTATTGCCAAATTTAATAGTTTGGCCTGCAGCTTGAGAAATCGACCATCCTAGTGCTGTATTCATGTTATACACTGAGAATGTATCACCAACCGCAGCTGCTGCTGGAAGAGTAAACGCAACAACACCAGCCCTATTGGCGAAATAACCATTTTTGACAGCTATTGTTTGCGAAGCACCAGTTATTACAGACCAGGTAAAACCACCACCAGCTGCGGTGATTGTAACAGTATTACCAGCACCAGAAGTAGAAACAGATCCGGCGCCCAATATATTAAGAACTCCACTCGATGGTGTTGCTGTTCCTGCATCTGTTGGGAAAGAGGTTCCCACAGCAGATCCTACTTGAAGGCTTAATGCTCCTGCACCAGGAGTAAAGCTTATAGTAGAATTACTTGAAGTTAATGTTGCAAATACTGGATCTAAGCCAGTGTTTCCAACAAGAACCTGGCCATTGGTTCCTACAGGCAAAGAATCAACGTTTCCGAGACCAGAACCCACAAGTAATCCATGATCCAATAGTGTTGCCTGACCAGTTCCACCTGATGTTACTGGCAATATCCCATCAAATTCTACTGTTACGACATTACCGGCACCGCTTGTTTGAATATTTTGGCCACCAATAATATCCAAAACACCAAGAACGGGAATTGCAGTACCTGAATCAGTATCAAATTCATGAGACATCGAAGAAGATGCTGAAAGGTCTAAGCTATTGGGTCCTACCGTAAAAGTAATTGACCCATCAAGAGATGTTATTGGGCCAAAGAGTGGATCGGCACCAGTTGCCCCAATCAGAACTTCTCCATCCAATCCAATAGGAAGGCTTGCAAGAGATCCAGAAGCATCACCAACTTGAACAGCAAATTCAGTAGCTCCGGCAACATTTATTGTTAATGTTCCGGGAGTTCCATCAACTTGAATATTATTTCCACCAAGAATATTAATATTACCTGCTATAGGTGTTATTGCACCACCCGTATCACCCGTTAAATCCATTACAGCACCAAGGGTCATACCCGTAGTGCGAGTACCTGCTTGTGACATGCTAGTCCCCTTTACCGTAGAATACTGAAAGATACACAGAACCTGTCGTTGGTGTCCCTATTCTTTTTACGTACATAATTGTTGATTTTCCAATAAACCAACCGTTAGGGTCAACTTCATTTGAAGTCACATCAAGTATAAGAAAGCTTTGTGGCAATAAAGGGAAGTGATCGTTATCAGCGTCAAAACTGAACATAAGAAGTGCATCAGTGAGATTCTGAATGAATATTTGTCGTGTTGGATGCTCAAACAATGTACCAATAGCAGTGTACCCTACAACAACAGAACCGGCTGCTAAAGTTCGTACCGGATCTGCTCTAAATAATTTAGCGTATGACATCAGGCTCCTTTGGAGTGTCAGTTTTTTCTTTTTCTAGTTCAGCTCGCTTTGCAGCAGCTTCTTTCATGAGGGTAATATGGGCCATAAATTCACCTATAGTTGATTCAATTTCACTATAAGGAGCACCATCGGGTATAGAAAGACTATAAAGTCTCTCTTCTTTTTGTGACTCAATTACAATTGCTGAAGTTCTAAAAAAAACATTCATAACATTCTTTCTTTTAGTATTGTCCCCGTAGATATTTTACGGGGACAATTATAACTATTTATGCAGCAGTTGTAACAGCAGTCCAAGTAGTTCCACCATCAGTATTGATGTACATACGAGTACTTGTTGAACTTCCATCAACACGGAAGTACACAGAACCTTGAGCACCAGTCAAAGAACCTGATGGAGATCCAGTACCAACATACATACCAACAGTTTGAGTTCCATTGCTGAAAGTAAGACCTTTTGCAGCAGCAGCAGTAACCGAAACACCACCAACATCAGATAATATGTTAACTGAGTTTGTTCCAGTACCTTGATCAGCATGGATCTTGATAGTTTCTGAAACTCCACCGTTAGCACGAAGATAGATAGCACTTCCAGCGTTATTTGTAGAAGTGATCGTTGTTAATCCTGAAGTAGTAGCAGTGATACCACCTGTTCCCGTAGTAGCGGTCAATCCGCCAGCACCGGTAGAAGCAACAAGATTAATAGCAGTTGCAGTTGTGTTGGTAGTAGTAGCACCAATAACACCACCAGAAGTGATCGTATTGCCACCTGTGCCAGACGTTTGAGTGATTCCACCAGCGCCAGTACTCGCCACAAGATTAATTGCAGTAGCGCCCGTATTTGTTGACGTTAAAGAAGTGATACCAGTAGAGGTAGAAGCAGTCCCACCTGTTCCTGAACTGAAAGCAATACCACCAGCAACATCAGATGCAGTCAAAGATACAGCATCAACAACCGCTTCAGAAGCAATAACTGTTACAGAAGAGCCAGTAGATTGAATCAAAATATCTTCAGTTGCAGCAGCTCCAGGAGCCAATATTTGAACACCACCATTTGTACTAGAAAGAACAATAGAATCGGTTACGTTCTCAGTAGATACCAAGCGAATAGAAGAACCAGTTGCAGTAAGAACTATATCTTCTCCTGCAGCAGCACCGGGAGCTAATATTTGTATACCACCAATAGTAGAAGAAAGAACGATAGAATCAGTAGCGCTTTCACCAGCAATAAGTCTTATAGATCCTGCAGTATTGTTAAGAACGATATCACTTGCAGCACCACCAGCAGCTTGAAGCTCAATTGCACCAGCAGACGCATTAAGAGAGATTGCAGTTGCAGCAGCTTGGCTTGAAGCGATATTTACTTGAAGAGCACCATCAATGTCAATTCCGCCAGCAGGAGCTTCAAGATTGATTGCATCGGCAGAGGCCAATCCAGTAGCTCGCACAGTGATTCCACCAACATCAGACAATAGATCCAAAGAAGCAACACCAGTACCTTGATCAGCATGGATTTTAATAGTTTCAGAGACTCCACCATTAGCACGGAGATAGATATCACTTCCTGCATTGCTTGTAGAAGTAACCGTTGTCAATCCTGATGTGCTGTAACTTATACCACCAGTACCAGCAGAAAAAGCTATACCGCCAGCAACATCAGATGCAGTAAGCGTAATTGCATCAGCAGCAGCTTCAGAAGCGATAACAGTAACAGAACTTCCGGTAGATTGGATTAAAATATCTTCAGTTGCCGCAGCACCTGGAGTAAGAATCTGAATACCACCATTAGTAGATGATAATACGATAGAATCAGTAACGTTTTCAGTAGATACTAATCTGATAGATGATCCAGTAGCAGTAAGAAGAATATCTTCTCCTGCAGCAGCTCCAGGAGCAAGTATTTGTATACCACCAATAGTAGAAGAAAGAACTATGCTGTCAGCCGCAGATTCACCAGCAACTAATCTGATAGATCCTGCAACGTTATTAAGAACAATATCTTCTGCAGCAGCACCAGCAGCTTGTAACTCAATACCACCAGCAGATGCGTTAATACTTACGGCAGTAGCAGCGTTTTGTGCAGAAGCAATGTTAACTTGTAATGCACCATCAATATCAACGCCACCAGCAGGAGCTTCAATGTTAATAGCATCAGCAGAAGCCAATCCCGTTGATCTGATAGTAACACCACCAACATCTGACAATATATTAACCGAAGCAACACCAGTACCTTGATCTGAGTGAATTTTAACTTGCTCAGAAGTACCACCATTTGCATGAAGATAGATTGAAGGAGCAGCATCCAGCGTAGAAGAAAGATCTATAAGAGCAGTAGAGGTAAGATCGAAGTCTCCACCAATAGTAGCATTACCAACAACGTTAAGATCTCCTGCAATATCAACATTACCCGTAGCAACAGTAATATCACCACTGGTCACTATAATATCGCCAGCATCAAGAGTAAGATCACCTGGGTTTACAGTAACATCAGTGAATATACCAACTCCTGAAGCGGGTGATGTTGTCCAAATAGCTTCATTACCTGCAACAGAAGCCAATATGTAAACAGTTTCATTTGGGACATCAACCCATACTTGTCCAATGTCACCAGTATCTTTTATGCTTGGTGGACGTTTTGCAACTACTGGCGATGGGAATACCTCTACCGTAGTTCCCCCAGCGCTATAAACATTAACTTTCGATGTTCTTGTCATAAAAATCTCCAAAAGTGAGAGTTAAATAAATTTATCTCTAACCTAGGCACGATTTAGCAAACTACGCAAAATATTAGTTGAAATATGTACAGAATCATGATACAACTAGAAACATATATCTTTAAAAGGGAGTAATATGATAGAGAAAAAAAGGCTTTCTGTTGATATACCTCAAGGGTTTCATGATTGGATAGTTGAAGCGAGTTCAAAAAGAAATATTACGATCACTAAATGGATATTAAGAGCGATCGTAGAGAAGTTGATTAAAGATAGAGACATAAAGGAAACAAATAAATGATAACAACAATAATTGGTATATTGTGTGGTCTTAACTTAGCGCGTCTTATTATTGGATGTATAGAAGGTGAAGATACTGATGACTATTGCGGATAAAGTCTTGGCATTAAGATAATTCGACTTTTAAAGCCAGATAATCTCAATACCAAGACTTAATAACTATTGCTTAAACAAATCTCCACTTACCTTGCGGTATAGCATCAATCTTTTTAACTTCTTCATCTAATTTTGCAGCATGTTTAATAACTGATGGAGCATTTTCTTTTAATGCAGCAGCCATCATTTTATTATATTCATTTCCAATAGATGGATTAAAAAAATAATTATTCAATGCATAACCAAGCTTAACCCCACCATATACTCCTGCGCCAGCAGCACCTGCTGCTACAGTAGCTTTTGGATTAAGAGCAAGACCAATAAGCGCAGAAGTTCCGCTCAATGATTTAGATATCTTTGGGATATTTCTAATATATTCTAGTGCTTTTTCTGATTGATTAACTCCTGTATAGATACTATCAGCATCCACAAGTAGTTTAGAAACATCTTTTGGCATCTCTTTATTATTTTTAATCATATTATCAAGTGCAGACTTCATTTCTGTGAGATATTTCTTTGCTCGTGGTTCATAACGAGCCTTCTTAAACAAATCTCCCATATCGCGCTTATATGCTATGACATCTCTGGCAAGAACACGCTCTTGGTTTAGAATAGGGCCCATATCAGCCAAAGCTTGATTTATTATTGCTTTTGACTCGTTTGATGTGCTAAATCCTGATTGAGCAAACCTATCAGCTTTTTGAGCAACCTCTCTTAATGACTCAGAGCTTAAAGTAAGATTTTGAGGCAATATTTCTTCTGCCTTTTGATACATATCTTTTGCTCTATCCTTTAAGCCTTGTTGCATGCCAAAAGAAGTAAGAAGCATCGTTCCAGACTTTACTAATTCCTGGTCACTCTCGCTACCACCCAATGTCTTTGTAAGAAACTTACCTGCCGATCCTAGTCCGGCAATCTTAGCTGCTTTACTTAACTTTGTAGCAGTTCCACCAAGAGGGAACATCAAAGATCCAATTGTTTCAGCCATATCTTGAGCAAACTCTTCAGTTTCACCTTGAGGCTTAAGATAATCTTCTGGAAGATGCTTACCTATACCCGACTTAACATCTTCGCTTGTAGGGAGCATTTTTTGTGCACCAGAGATCGCTTTATCTATTCCTGAAAGTCCTGATGAGCCCGCATGGTATGTTTTTTGCTCTTCAGGAGATAACTGGTTCTTAGCCCAATTAGTTGTTGCGCCTCTGATTCCCTGAACAACATCAGCAATACCACGTGGTACACTCGCAAGACCAGCCAATCCAGAAGTTGCAACACCAGTAGCAGTTCTTAATGCTTTTCCTGCATATGACTCTTCTGGTTTTTCTTTTGGCATATCTTGATCAACAAATTTCCATGCCATTATATTATCCCTTTTTTACTGGAACCCATTCAGAACCATTACTTTCAACCATTTTTCCTGAATCATCAACCATTCGAGCACCTTTATACTTCTTTGCATCTGGTAATGCTTCAAATGTTTCTTGGTTTTTTGATTGCACTGGATTGCCAAAGAAATCAAACTTCTGATTTGCTACTTTTTCAATAAGCTCAAGTTGTTTTTGTCCAAGCTTATCTATAATTGGTTCAGCTCGTTCTTTTGCCAATTGAAGTGTATTAAGAGGAAGTTGCCTACCTTCATATTGCTTTTCAATCTTACGAACTTCAGCGTCTATCTGTTTCTCTATCTGGGTTCCAAGTTTTAATACATTGGCTGTATGTTCTATGCCCTGCGGTGTTTGCAATAAGCTTGGCCTTGTTTTAGCTATTTGCTTATACATATCAGCGCCGACACCACCCTTTTCGGTCATACCAAGATATGCAGAGTTGGTTATATCTCCAATAAGCTTTTCTGCAAGTTCAGATGTTGGATTCTGCATAAAAGATCCGAGTCCAATCTTATCTAATATCTGGCGAGCAGCACCACTCCGTATGTTTCCACTACGAGCAAGACGTATCATAGAGTCATAATCAATAGAGAGCTTTTTTGCGATTTCAGCATCTTTATGAACTTTGCGAATATCATCTATAAGCATCTTCCGAGCAGGTTTCTCTTCTGATACTCGCATTCTATTCTCAGCAATCTTTTCTTGAGAAGCAATTCTCTTTTCTGCAATCTCATTCGCTCGCAAAGCAGCTTCTTCAGCTTTAAAGTTCTTAGAAGCCTGTTGCAGTTGTGGGAAAGTCGCTCCTGCTTGAGCAAGCTGCATAAGATACTTATCATGCGCAGATGGTCCACTTTTTTGTTGAGGAGCTTGCTCTTGAGATTGTATAGGCTGTGGCCGTTGCCCTATAGGAGTGAACATATTGCCTTCAGGAGAACGTTGCGCCTGAGGCGTAGACATTCTACTCTCTTGAGCATTTGCTATTGCCTGGGGGGTATTTGACCCACCAAGCAATGATTGAAAGAGGTTTTGTGCTTGCTTTTGTTTTTCTAGTTCAGCTTTCTTATTGAGTCTGTGCTGGCCATAAGCAGCAGCACCTGCTCCAAAAGCTCCGCCGAGACTTCCTCCAAGCATTGAGGCAAGACTGCCTCCTTGTAATACCGGTATTGTCATTGTATTCCTTTAATTTAAGGGCGAGCCATATTTGCAGCAGCATTCAAAGCGTTATTCACAAAACCAGGTTGTCCCGCTTGTTGATAATTCTGGAACATATTACCCTGTCCCGCATTAAACGCTTGACCGTACTGTTGTCCATAATTAGGGTTCAACATTCTGTTTTGCATATCTTGTTGCTGTAATCCCATTTGCATTCTTTGGTTCTGAGCATTTTGTTGTCCCAAAGCAACATTTTGCTGACCAGCAAGATATCCACCGAGTTGACCTAATCGATTTTGTCCCATTTGACCAGCACCCATAAGTCTATTTTGTAGCATATTGCCCCCACCCATAAGTCTGCTTTGTTCCATATTGCCAAGTTGCCCAAGTCTATTTTGGTTCATTTGATCATATTGCTGTCTTAGTCCACCAAGACGCTCCTGCAAACTACCGACACCAGCACCAACAGATTGACCGAATGAACCAGTGTCTAATCCACCCATAGAAGCATATTGTTGAGCTATCTGAGGCATTATGTCTTCTCTAAATCTTCTCATTTCATTAGCTTGCATATCTTGATACGCATTCTCAGGAATCTGCTGCTGTAACTGCTGTTCTGCAAAAGAAGGACCCTGCATTAATTGTTGCTCAGCAGGATTCTGTTGCATCAACTGCTGTTCTGCAGGGAGCTGCTGCCTCATCTGCTGCAACACTTCTTGTTGAGCTTCCTCGTTCGGATTACCTTCAAGATATTGCAAAAGATTAGCAAGATATCCTCCACCCATTCCACCAAGATTTGCTCCTGCGAGAGCTCCTGCTGGCCCACCAGCCATAAAACCACCAACACCACCAACTCCAGCCCCTGCAAGTGGTGCTGCGTTACGTAAAAACCCCAAAAATGAAGCCATATTATTGTCCTCTTACTCTATTTAATAAGTTCATAATACCTTGCCCTGCTTGTCCAGCTCCTTGGTATGCTCTGTTTCCAAGATTCTGAGCACCTTGGTACATATTGCCCATACCTTGCTGTATACCAGGACCATACTGTTGCCACGCTGGGCCTGCCATTGTTCCTGCAAGTCCACCAAGCATTCCACCAAGCTGCATACCTGCCTGTTGTCCACCAGAAGTAGGAAATTGACTTGGTGATGAAGCATTTGCCTGATTGACTCCTGCAAGCCCACTGAGCATTCCACTCATTCCTACGGGAAGCTTCTGACCATACTGGTAGTCATACTGATTCCATGCTTTATCTTTATCGTATATTCCTGTTCTTGGATCAAAACCTTGCTGTTGCATCTTTAATGCAAGATCAGCATCAAGTGCATTGGTTGCACGTTCTCCAATTCGTTCTGTTTGCTTGCGCTGTTGTTCTGTTTTTGTTGAAGCTTTTTTCATTTCGGATTCTTTACCAAACAAAAACTCGGTGAAAAACTTTCCTACTTTGCTTTTTAAAAATGATGGATCTTCTTCTCCATAAAGATATTTTGGAATAGGCTCTCCTGGATGCATTCTCATCCATTCGTTGCGGGCTTCTTCTAGTACTGGTTCACTAAATTTATGCTCTTCTGCTTTTCTTTTAGAAATAACCTCTCTCCGATTTACAAAATCTTCTGGTGTTTTGATGCGACCAGAATTAAAGTCATCTTCAGCTCCAGGGTAATAGTTTTCACCAAGCGCTTTCTGAACTGATTTTTGTGTATGTCGCATCTTTTTCTTGTTCAAAAGAGCAAGTACCGGAGAAAGTGTTAATCCTGCAGCAGCATCGATCCACTTATTTCTTGTTGGTTTAACGTCAAGAAGTTCACGAAGACCGGGTGTTTCATTGGCCATATAAATCCTTTCATGTGTATGATATTAACTACAAGGACATAGTCTTACACAATACTTAAAGTAGAGGAATTTTATGGCAGTGTTTCCCGGAATGTTTGTTCCAATAAATCCTGTGTTTGATGTAACAGATCTTCAAGGCAAAGATCTTTCATCTCCTGAATTTCGTGAGTTTATGGTGAGATTAACGTTGAGAATAAGAGATATTTCTCAACAGTTAAATGCAAAAGACACCGGAATCTATCCACTTCAAGAGACAATATGTTCTCAGGTATTTTTCCCTGATCCAGCATTATCGTCAACAACGGCTCAATCACCAACTGATAGACAAGTATTTAGAAAGGTTGTTCTCTTTGGGCCACTACCAAACACAGGAGCCACGGTAGTAGCTCATGGAATGGAGATTGATGCACGGACAAGCTTTACCAGAATATATGGTGCAGCGACCAATCCTGGTGTAAGTTATTTGCCGCTGCCGTATGCTGCAGTTAATCCTGCAAATGCAATAGAATTAAGCGTAGATCCGGTGAATATTACTATTACTACCGGATCAAATAGATCTGCATATACTATCGTCTATGTGATTCTTGAATGCATTAAACAATAGTTGATTTTAAAGAATTGTTCTATGATGTTTTCATGTTTGATACTGCGCTTCATTTCTTCTCTCCTTCTTCACGCTACCCTAAAAAAGTAGCGTGTTTTATTTAGCTACCAAGATTACTAATCTTCATCACATTAAATATGACGGCATTAAGTTGGAAATCTGAGAATACTATATTCGGATCACGAATCTGATCATCAAACATACTTATTCTATAAGAAAAGTTTTCACCATAACTATTCAGATAAAAAGAATGCCAGAATCGTTCCTGAGTTGCTTCCATAGGCTTTAATGCATACGGACTTGTCTCAAGTATTCCTGTTCCAATATTAGATCCAGTATTCTGCGAGTCTTCAAACATATCTATATCAGATGATGAATTATATACCGTCAAAGATACTTGACCATCTTCTTGTCTATCGACAAGGAAATCTATTCTACTCAAAGCTATTTGGCTTGCTGCTTTGTTATAGAAGTTATATTGCTTTGATATAAGGTCTATGACAGAAACACGACTAATAACACCACCACCCGTATAAACACCGGTTATGACAAGAGCTCCAACATCAATAGTAAAGAGAAATTCGGATTGCACGTCATCAACCTTGAATATAACTTTATTGAGAACACCATCATCAGCCATATTTGGCGCATCGGCTTGAATACTATTGATATATATGTAGCTACCAATAGCTAAGTTATGATCATTAACTTCGAACTGAACAATATTATTTGCAACGGCTATACCAGTAATATCAAGCGATATACTATTACTTGATATTTGAGGATCAATCAAAAAGGTAAATCCTCTTTGATTTCCGCCAACAATATTTTTGAATTTACTTTTAAGATCAGGATTATCCCAAAAGTCTTGATTCTCTTGCCATGCGTTATTAAAGTCTTGCCAGGTAAAACTTTCTTCAAGAGAGAATAATCCAAAAGCGGTTATAGAATCATCGTTATATGCCCATGTACCATTGATATAGTCATAGACCAATACTCTATTAGGAAACGTTTCACTAAACTTCTGAGAAGCATCTACAGAGGTGTAAGACCAATACACGAGCTCTGAGTAATAATCGCGAACTCCTGCAACACGTAATGGAGAAAAATTATCACTCCTCACATCGAATATGGTTGATGGAATGGATTGATCAATTCGTTCAACATTCACACTATTACAAGCATGAATCCCTGTTTGTCCAAATCCAAGAGCAACTTTATCAAATGGTATTACTGAGTTTGATGATTCAACACCAAGTTCACTATTAAGTTGTAGGAGCTGAAAAGGAAATATGGAATTTCCTGTATCGACAAGTTCCCATGTTGATGAATCAAAGAATATAATCAATCTATCTTTAATAAATTCTACAGAGATAATTGATTCTTTTGTGGTAGCAGTAATAAAGTTACCTTTTCCAATGATATCTTGCCGCCATGAATCAACATCTACCGGCGATCCAATTTGAGAGAATCGTATTCGATTTGAGAATCGAGTTGATAGACCACCAATATTCTCAGAAACATTAAGAAGCAGTAATCTCCCTTTAAATGGAACTACAATCTTTGCAGTTTCTATAAAATCACCGGCAGCATTGATAGGAGTTGTGCCAGCTGTCCCAAGTTGAACAAACGTTGCTCCATCCCAATATCTAAATCCATCAAATACTATATTGTTAGTTATAAACAATAAATAATTTTGAGAACCAATGCCACGATAGTTAGTTGTCCAATAAAAGTCTGCTGCATCATTAACATCGCCTGTCCACAAATCTGCTCCACCAACAACTCTATTCCAACCTGCTGCATAAGAAAATGTATATGCAAATTGGGTATCAAATGCAAAAAGCTGTGTTGTCCCGCTGGAAGAAACAAGATAGGTGGCAAAATGCATAACAGGCCATGAAGGATACCAGAACACATCGGTTAGCGCTGCCGCTCCAATAATATCAACCGTTCTTGTTGTAGTATCAAACGTTCCCGCTCCTGGTCCAGTCGACAACATAGCTTGAGGTCCCGGATAGTCATCTACTATCGTAAAGATATTGTCATCAACTGAAAATATTTGTCCTACCGTGGTAAAATCAGGAACTATAACGTTAAATGCACCGGCTCCATCAGTAGTACCTATATTTGCACGCAGACGAGTGAAAAGTTGATCGAATGGTGCTGCCTTGGAACTATTCATCACATTTGAACCAAAGCGCTTTTTGATACTTCCACGCCATGTATAGAGATTACGCATATTCTGGAATGATTCATCTAAGATCAACCACGGCTTGAAATTAGTTTGCAGACCGGACTTTAATGGTGCGATGAGAAATTTATCAAATGCCATTATGTTCCTATCGCCAAAATGTTTGCAACATATCCTGCGGGAGTAACGGTTGTCACAAAAGAGAAATTTAAATTATTAACATTCCCTGTTAAGTTGACAAGATTGATTTCTATGCCTAATTGAGGAGTAGGATCTATAGGAGATATAAACATAGAAGGAGTGGTAGCAAAAGGTGGAATATTTGCTGCAACAATGAATGCTGAATTATAGGTTGCAGCAGCTGCAGGAACATTAACAATTCCCCATTTTACCAGCGTTCCGCTTGCAGTTCTATACCATCCTGGACCAATTGCTGTCGTATTGTTTAGACCTTCAGTTATGTTGCGAACTGGTCCATTGTTTTCACCTCTAAAGTAGAGTTCTGGAATGCCTGAAAATGCTCCAAGCTGAACACCCAGAACAACCTGATCACCAACTGATGTACCTACCGCACCTTGAATGTTCATTTGAACAAACTTATGCTTGCCCTCTATATTTGTTCCAAAGCCACCATGATTCTTCTCAAATACAGTCTCTATTGCTTGAAAGTTGTTTAAAATATCTGCCTGAGAGAATCGTAATTCATCGGCAGGTTGAGGAATGTTGTGTTTGTATGCCATCTATGTTCCTATAGCAATATATTGGATAGCAAGATTTGCACCGACCGCTTT
>Ga0209353_10001026_pt1 | contig 16225 bp, 9 predicted proteins | sample LauGreSpBDMM15SD_2_FD_187561 | JGI IMG/M metagenome (GOLD analysis project Ga0209353, IMG submission 187561) | Freshwater lake microbial communities from Lake Michigan, USA - Sp13.BD.MM15.SD (SPAdes) (version 2) | ecosystem: Environmental > Aquatic > Freshwater > Lake | place: Lake Michigan, USA...
TAGACCTTTATAATGTAAAATCGTTTTACATATTTCGGTTAATTCTGGGAAAGTGATTTCCAGGTTCGTGCCAGACGCCTTTACAAACTTCACATCATCTGCATTAAACGAGAATTTGTCGTCAATCCGTACAATTCGGTCATTCTTTGAAATAGAAGATAGATTTTGCTTAAGAATCAACGACCGTTTCGATGTAATAAGCAGCCCCATTCCGGACTTTTCCGTCTCGTGAATCTTGACATATTCAGTGTCGGTCGGCGATTGCTCGGTTGATTTAACAATTCCATTAAAAATACTATAAATGGTATTAAAATATGCTTGAGCAGTATTGTACTTTTCCATGACTTCATCCAACTCGGCTGACACGCCGGGTTGAATAATCGACGCCGGAAACGTATTCATGGAGTTCACTGACTGACATTGGTCCAATATAAAATGTTTACCCATAAACGTCATAATTTCGGTGATTTTTTTGTCCATTACTGGACCACATTTATCAGGTTCTCCATTCTTCAAAAAAGATTCACATAAATATTGTAAAATTCCCGTGTCTTCATATAAACACATATTCATTTGTTGTACTCTATCCAATGATGTATACAAAAGATAAATCGAACTTGGGTAGATCGTCTGTACAACGATTTGTCTGCATATTTTATCGATATCTCGCAATTTTGAAAGCTGTTTTCGAAAAGAATCGACCATATCATAATGTTCTCCATCGGTCATGTTTGCAATCATCGAATATTCAGTCGACAACCAGTTCTCATCAAACGTCGGGTTAGTCAGTTGATGTTGAAATAATCTGCGACCCATTGGCGAATTGCACTTGTTTAATAGCGACATAATCGACGACAATTTTCCCATTTTCTTGTTCTCGGCGGACATGTCGCCAATGATATTTAATTGTAATAAAGTATGATTTGGCAATATAACCCGCTTCGATGTATTATTAAATTCGGGCAAACAAATTCGACGCACCAACGTTGGATTGTGTTCCTGAATGAAGTTTAGCAAATAACAAAACGACTGAGTCGCCAAAATATGTTCTTGAAATTCTTTGCAAATGTCAAACGTATCCTCCTTATAAAAGAACGACAACACTTCCTTCAAATACCGTTGTTGGGTGCAACGCATTATTTTCTCATTTTTCAACTCGGTCGAATCGATTAAATGGATCACGCTGTTATGAATGCCCGCATATTGGGTAATGGATTGAATTGTGGGTTTATCAAACGGCGATATAATGATGATTTCGCTGGGACTGTATATCGAAATGAACCGTTCCAGTTCATCAAACGTAGTAACATTCATATAAAATGGCGTTTCATGTTGAAAAATAAACGATTGACCTGTGAAAATATTCACAACAGAAACTCCATACACCATAGTATCTTTGGACTGAACCGTCTTTGCAAACGGTTTGTATAATTCGAACCAAATAGTCATGATATTATTGGAAATAGCATTATTACTATCGGTTTCACATGATATAAATGTGCCCGGCGAATATACTTTATCCAACACTCGCCTGATTACTTTGCCGTCTTTTTCTTGAACAAACACGGGAACTGTATATCCGTTCTCGGTAAGTTTTGTTATATATTTATCAATAGTAAAATCGCGAAATCCCGCCATGACAATTGTACCGTTCTCGTATGATTGTGTTTTTGCCGAAACGTTAAGTTGACATATTTCCGCAAAATGCGCGATTTGGCTACGGACAATATCGTCTCCCTCGGCCAGTTTGATTCCATACACTTCAAAGAAAGCACCCACCTGCATTAAAACCACACTATGCTTACCGTATTTTGTTTGATATTCTTCTGTATATTTAAAATATTCACCATATATTGACTTTGTATCCGTATCCATCCTAATGTTCTCGATGTTAATTAATTATAGCCACAATTGTTTATGTTATTATCGCAATCACTTTTGTAAAATTGACATATTTTCTATCCAAAAAAAATATCTCAACAGAATGTAAAACAATGGTTAAAATTGGTATAAATATAACCATAGATGATGATGACGATGATGGATATGGATATTATTGTGACCCAAGTAAATTAGAATATGATTATATACGCCCACGCATAAATCCACGAACTGGATATGTGCAGTACTATAACTTTAATAATCCCAATGAAACAATACCCGAAGAAGAAATAGATGATATTGAAAATATGTATGACCAAGAATCACATTATTCAAATAAATCATTAGCCGACAAAATCAATTCTTATACATCAATATTCATATATGGTTGTATAATAGTCATAACATTCTCTGTGACCACTACGCTGGTACACTACAAAGTTATATGACTTATTTCTCGGTATCGTGCAAAAAGTTATACAATAAATTGTCGGGATTATGGTTTTGGATTTCACCACACATTAACATAGCGGTTTCATACATTTTGCGCAATACGTCGTTGGGGGTGATTGCACCCACTCGAATGAACCCGTGTTTTATCAAATATTTACGTATTTCATGAATAGGGGCCTGTTTGATGAGGTGGGTTTTGGTCGAGATATTGTTTCGTATTGTTTTATTCGATACTAAAACAGATACTTTTGGCATTATTTTCGAACGACCAATCTTATATGTTCGACGTATTGTTTTTTTTCGTTTCATTTTCTTAGGTTTTGCCTTATTGCGGTTCATATTTTCTAATTTCGTTTGAATTTGATTTGACTGTATGGCATTCCGCATGATTGTACTTATATTTGGGCTGACTGGAGCAATATTTGTATCAGGACGGTTGGCACCAACTGCACTATTGGTATTGGGATTATTAGTGTTCATAGCCATATTGGATTGCACTACGCTCCCGCCGACATGTTCTCCGGGTACATTTTTCCGCGTTTGATTCATCATATTACGATATGTGGGTAACGTGCCGTTTTTCAAACACCCATATTTGGGTGTGGGTAATATTTGTGTATTAATAGTTGTAGATGGACTAGACAAAGTCGTATATACATTATTAGTTACATCTTGCATGCCTGTGAAATTCGCGTGCTGCATTAACGGTGGCGAATGCACTGATGGTAATTGTTTTAGTGTATGATTTTTAGGAACCGCATTCTTCGTAACGGTTTCCTGCAAATTCTTAAAATATTCCTTGGCATTATCGAAATCATTTTTAAAAGCAGAAACATCATTGTTGCTCGTGGTTGGCTTTGATGTAGTATCAAACTTCTGTTTATATTGCGTTTCTTGGTGTTTTCGCATCATATTTATGATGGACCGTTTTTTCAATGAAGTATTGTTAACTGGTTTTGCCGCGGCCTTCATTTTAATTTTCGCATCGGTTTCCTGTTTATCGCGTTTTTTTCGCGTAGTATTATTCGAAAATGAAAACATGTTCGGGTCTATTGCTAATATTTTTTTATCACTCATACTTAAAATGTGGTTAGTTATATTATAGGCACATCTTACGAAAATAATAATAAGGTTGTTATTATTTTCCTAAATCCCAATAGTCATATTATACCAGCGAAGATTTAAAATGGCACGCTCCGACGGAGCGTCATTTCAAAACGTTACTGGTATCTGGTCATTGAAAAATTAAAATGTCCCATTTTAATTCTTCAATGGTTTATACATAAATGTTCTGCAAATAGTCTGGAACCGCCTCCTTCTTTTTATTGGTTTCGAAAACATCAAATGCGCATGTCAAATCGTCAATAGTAATCTTTTTACGCAGTTCAGTCGGCTTTCCATATATGCGGCGACTGTGATGAATTTTCGCATATGTAAACAGCTGTTCCATATCTCTACCATAATGAACAAACTTTTTATGGTTACGCGTAAACCATGCACGTAATATTGGGGTGTCAATATTCAAATTCCATCCATTATCGGCTATTTTTTTCTCAAATATGCGCATCAATTCATCTGCTGTGTACGGGTCCATACGAAATTTCCAAATAAATCTGGATTCTAACCCGCGGTTTACTTTGAAGAACGTACCATTTAAATCATCTTCATAACCTGCAATAATAACCATCAAATCTGTCTTGTGGTCACTTAATGCCTCACACAATGTATCTAAACACTCCTTCGAAAAGCTATCATTACCGTCATGTGCTGCAAGTGAATAAGCTTCATCAATAAACAACACGCCGCCAATGCATTCTGTTACAACCTTATTGGTTTTGATTGCGGTTTGTCCCAAATACCCTGCAATCAAATCGCTGCGTGTTACCTTTTTAAAGACGTTGTTTTTCAAAATACCAACCTTCGAATACATTTTGCCGATCAGTTTGGCGATTTCGGTTTTACCTGTTCCTGGCGGACCGCATATAACAGTGTGTTTAAAGTCTCCGTTGCCCGCATCGCCACTACCCAGATTTTGTATAAAATATAAGAGTTGGTTCATAACGGCGGTTTTTATGGTCTCCATACCAATCATATCATTTAACAATGTCATCTCTTCTTTGATCGCATGTAAAGATTTCAAATCGATATTATATTGCGTTTCTGCGTCATATTCATGAGTGTTAATGATATGCAATAAATCCACTAGACTTTTAACGTCGGTTTCTATGTTAACCGTTTTTGTTTTTACACATATGTGTTCTACATGCGGTATAGTGGACGTAGGTCCAGGCGAGGTGAGCGGTTTATAATCGAGGTCGTGTAGTGGTGGTAAAATACCGCCCAATGGATTTGCTATATCGGCCAAATTTGCATCAAATGATAAGTATACATCAGGTGGCGGTCCATATTTACGATGAAACTGTTTATTAATATTGGAAGTGAGTCGACTGCAATCTTCTAATGTGAGTTCCGATTTATTACAATATCCATCCAAATAATGAATGAATTTCTTTGACCGATGCATGGATTGGGCAGTTAATGTAGTTATTATTGTTCCTTTTATCTACATTCGATAAATTAGTTATACATGAAAAATTGAAAATACCGACTGCAACAAATCAATTACAAATATATTAACGAATTATGTCGTATCAAATGAAATCCGCGAGCCATAACCACACAACAACCGCCCAGCCCATGCCATCTGCCGCGCCTGCCCGAAAGTTAAAACTGCGAACACCCGCACTTAACAACGAAACGCAGGCACTTAAATCGGTTATACAGACCGAGGCGTATGTGGAAGAACACGCAAAGTCAATTGCCGCTGCAATGACCAAGGTGGAACAAAGCATTTTAGGGCATTTGGGTGAATATGTGGAAGAACCGTACCAAATCATCGAATCGTATTTCGAAGGGAAACATTTGGACCGTTTAGTTCGCCATCAAATCGAGTCATACAACAATTTCGTGAATTACCAGATTCAGCGCACGATTGACATGTTTAATCCAGTAAAAATACACTCAGATAATGATTACATTGCCGAAAAACAACTATATATGTTAGAATGTTTTGTTACATTCAACAATTTCAAGCTGTATCCGCCACAAATACACGAAAACAATGGTGCGACCAAGATTATGTTACCACAAGAAGCGAAACTGCGCAACTTTACATATGCATCCACCATGACTGTCGACATCGATATCGAATACGTTGTTCGTAATACAGAATGCATGGATACACCGCGAATTATTAAGCGAACGATGCCCAAAATCAACATCGGTAAAATGCCAATCATGTTGAAATCGTCGATTTGTGTGTTGAACCAGAACAACAATTTCACGAATTCACAGCTAACTGGCGAATGCAACATGGATTGTGGTGGGTACTTTATTATCAAGGGCTCTGAAAAGACTGTGTTGGGTCAAGAGCGCGCCGCCGAAAACAGGATATATTGTTTCAATAGCAAGAAATCCACAAAGTGGTCATGGACCGCGGAAATCAAATCGGTCCCGGACTTCAAATGTATCTCCCCCAAGCAGGTTGAGATGATGATTTCGTCAAAGAACAACGGCTTTGGTCATGGCATATACGTAAATATTCCGCGCATTAAGCAGCCGATTGAACTGTTCATTTTGTTCCGCGCAATTGGTATTATTACCGACAGGGATATTTGCAAACATATTCTATTGGATCTGGATGACAAGGACTCGGCTATATGCCTACAAAGACTCCATGCATCCATTGTCGACGCGAATGACTATTTAACGCAAGAAGATGCCATCAAATACATTACAACATATGCGTTATATACTCCTATAAATATGGACAAAGAAACTGGCTTAATTAAGAAGCGCGAGTTCACTGTAGATATATTAGAAAATGACCTGTTCCCTCATTGCAAAACACAAAACCAAAAAGTATATTTGCTGGGATATATGGCGGCCAAGTTGATTAGCGCAAGTTTGGACTGGATTTCGGCAGACGACCGCGATTCGTATCTTAACAAACGTGTTGAACTTACTGGCACGCTTCTCAATAATCTGTTCCGTAATTATTTCAATAAACTGGTAAAGGAAATGCAAAAACAGGTGGTCCGTGAAATCAACACCGGATCATGGCGTTCCAGTGAAGATTATGGCAATATCATTAACATGACAAACATTTACAAAATTATGAAATCGACCACCATCGAGAATGGCATCAACCGTGCACTTTCTACCGGCGATTTTAGCATTAAACAGTCAAATAGTAGCAAGGTGGGCGTTGCACAAGTATTGAACAGATTGACATATGTTTCTAGTTTAAGTCATCTTCGTCGCATCAACACCCCTCTAGAAAAAAGCGGTGAGCTAATTGCTCCGCGTAAGTTGCACAACACTACGTGGGGATTTTTATGCCCCGCAGAAACTCCGGAAGGCCAATCCATTGGTGTAGTGAAAAACATCAGCTACATGGCTCATATTACTATACCTACAAATAGTTCGGCACTGTATGAATATGTCAAGCCGTTTATCGTGTCGTTTGACGACATTGCCGACCCCAATGAATTGTATGGCAAAGTAAAGGTATTCGTCAATGGCGCGTGGCAGGGTATTACAAACGTGCCCGATGAACTGTATAAAGATTTAAAACAAAAAAAATATACAGGCATTATCAACATATACACATCTATTATTTTCGATTATAAAACTCTCGAAATTCGTGTTTGCAGTGACGGTGGCAGATTAACTCGACCTGTATTACGTGTTAGAGATAATAAGGCCTTAATCACGAGCGACATTATCAACTCATTGGTTGACCGCAAACTCACCTGGAACGATTTGCTTACTAACTGTAATATTGACGAGGCAGTTGTCGAGTATATCGACCCGGAAGAGCAAAACCATGCAATGATCGCTATGAAATCAAAGGATTCTTATCTGCAACCTACCAGTGGTCATTTCGATTACACTCACTGTGAAATCCACCCAAGTACTATATTTGGCGTGTTGGCGTCATGTGTACCGTTCCCTGACCATAACCAAGCCCCCAGAAACACTTACCAATGTCTACATCCAAAGGAAGAAGTATGGATGGCATCTGGAATTAAAAAACCAATTGGTGAAATCAAGATTGGTGAAAAGGTGCTTTCATTTAATCCTACTAGTATGGAAATTACGACAACAACTGTTGTTAACCAGTTTGTTCGTAAAAATGAATATCCCATTTATAAATTAACAACAATTAGTGGTCGTACCATTATTGCAACCGAAGACCATAAATTTATGACAGACCACGGATGGAAAACAGTTAAGGAACTGATTTACAATAATCAGTTGAAAATAGGTATCTGTATGAAAAGTTTCAACAGTATAGAATCGTCCTCATTATCCGAAAACATTCGTAGGGAATATATAGCTACAAATATGTCTACGAATAACTATAAAAATCTAGCGTTTGATGAATGGCAAAGTAATACTATCTTACTCAACGAGTTTCTCTTTATAAACATACACTCCATCACGCCTGAACCCGATGGACTTATTTCCGATATAGAAGTAGATAGTGAAAATCATTCCTTCATTGCCTCCCAATTTGCGAGCAGTAATTGCGCGATGGGTAAGCAGGCAATGGGTGTATACGCGACAAATTACGACCAGCGAATGGACAAAACAGCATATGTTCTTAATTATCCATCTCGTCCACTCGTAGACACTCGTATCATGAATTTCTTGCACCTCAATAAGATTCCATCGGGTACACAAATACATGTGGCAATTATGAGTCATACTGGATATAATCAGGAAGATAGTGTATTGATTAACAAGTCGTCGATTGACCGCGGATTATTCCTCGCAACTATCTATCACACGGAAAAAGACGAAGACAAAAACATCATTCGCGATGAAATCATCCGTTGCAAACCAGACCCGGCAAAAACAAAGGGTATTAAGTTTGGCAATTACGACAAATTAAACGCGGACGGGTTTCTTCCTGTAAACGAACGCGTAGAGAATCGCGATGTGATCATTGCAAAGATTGTACCGATTAAAGAAAACCGTAATGACCCGACCAAGACGGTAAAATACGAAGACCAAAGTAAGACATATCGCACAACTGAAGACACATATGTTGATAAAAATTTCACTGGACGTAACGGCGATGGATACAATTTCGCGAAGGTACGTATGCGCGTATTACGCAAGCCCACGTTCGGTGACAAGTTTTCAAGTAGGCATGGCCAGAAAGGTACTGCTGGAAATATTATTCCGGAATGCGACATGCCATTCACTGCGTCAGGCCTTCGTCCAGACATTATCATTAATCCACATGCAATTCCATCGAGAATGACGATCGGGCAATTGAAAGAAACGCTTCTCGGTAAAGTATTGTTGCAGTTAGGTATGTTCGGCGACGGAACCAGTTTTGGTAACCTCGATGTAAAGACGATTTCAGCGGAGTTGTTAAAGCTTGGATATGAAAGCTATGGCAATGAACTCATGTACAATGGGCTCACTGGCGAACAGCTGGAAACCAACATATTCATTGGGCCGGTATTTTATCAAAGGCTGAAGCACATGGTAAGTGATAAGCAACATAGTCGTTCGATTGGACCCATGGTAAATCTAACGCGACAACCGGCTGAAGGTAGAAGTCGCGATGGTGGGTTCCGCATAGGTGAGATGGAAAGAGATGTAATGATTGCTCACGGAATGACTCGCTTCTGCAAAGAACGAATGTATGATGTATCGGATAAATATAACGTTCATGTGTGTAAAAAATGCGGAATGATTGCATCGTATAATGATGGCAAACAAAGCAAACTACATACCAGCGGTGACTTTTCCATACATTTCTGCAAAACATGCGACAACCGAACCGATTTTGCAAAGGTCGACATTCCATATGCATACAAACTCATGTCGCAAGAACTACAAACTATTAATATTGTACCTAGAATCATAACCGAATAAAAATTACAAACATTGATTATATTTCAATAATGCATGTTACGCAAACTACTGTTATGTGTTTATATTTACTGTATTTTTTTTACACAGCATATCTAGGTGTAGTTTTATTATTATCATCATATACAGTATAATGCCTAAGTGTGATTGTTCCCAATGTTCTCGTCGTTCTGCTGCGAAATGCAATTCCCATCGCGAAGAGAAATGCAGTCGTAAACGTAAACAGAGTTCATGCGAATGTAATAAATGCAAGCCACGCGCATGTGAATGCACCAAATGCAAGCCACGCGCATGTGAATGCACCAAATGCAAGCCATATGTGAAACCGATATGTAAATGCGAGGACAGTGATACTGACAGCGATAATGCTGCAGATTGCAATGCACTGTCACATCAATTCATAATAACTGTAAAAACTACTAACTAAAATATTTGTAATATATATTCTCATTTGTAATTAGTGAGATCACACTGTATTAGTTTGCAATGCATTCTCCGTGATATTTTTTTTGTAACCATTTAATTATTTAATACATATATATAATTAAACTTATATGCCCAAATCTTGCTATCGAAGTGACGAGTCTGAAGAAGACTGCGATGAGTCGTGTTCAACGCCGCCGACATGCAGCAAGCCGTGTAAACCCACTTCGGCAAAGAATTGTCGTAAATCGATTAAGTTGGGCAAATGCGGCCGTGATGGGAAGGATGGCCGCGATGGGTGTGATGGGAAGGATGGAAAAGACGGTGAAGAAGGAAAAGATGGCAAGCACGGGCGAGATGGAAAAGATGGCAAGAATGGTGAAAATGGTCATAATGGCGAAGATGGCCGAGATGGAAAAGATGGAAAAGATGGCGAAGATGGTCGCGATGGCCGAGACGGAAAAGATGGAAAAGATGGCGAAGATGGGCGTGATGGACGAGACGGATGCGATGGAGAAGATGGATGCGATGGAGAAGACGGGTGTGATGGATGCACCGGACCGCCTGGCCCTACGGGACCCGCTGGTCATAAGGGATGTGATGGTCAAACTGGCCCCACTGGTCCCAAAGGATGTCACGGTTCAATGGGTCCCAAAGGATGTGATGGTGAAACTGGGCATACTGGACCAACCGGACCAACTGGATCAACTGGACCCAAAGGATGTGCTGGAGATACTGGGCATACTGGACCGACCGGATGCCATGGCCCAACTGGACCCAAAGGATGTCATGGTGATACCGGAGAAAAAGGATGTCATGGGCATACAGGGGAGTCAGGTCCTACTGGTCCTACGGGTCCACGTGGTCCCACTGGTCCAGAGGGTGAGAAAGGTAAAAAAGGCGAAGATGGCGAGAAAGGTGAGAAGGGTGAAGATGGTGAGAAGGGTGAAGATGGTGAGAATGGTGAGAAGGGTGAGAAGGGTGAGAATGGTGAGAAGGGTGAGAAGGGTGAGAAGGGTGAGAAGGGTGAGAAGGGTGAGAAGGGTGAGAAGGGTGAGAAGGGTGAGAAAGGCGAGAAAGGCGAAGATGGAGAAAAGGGCGAGAAAGGCGAGAAAGGCGAAGATGGTGAGAAGGGTGAGAAGGGCGAAGATGGTGAGAAGGGTGAGAAGGGTGAGAAGGGCGAAGATGGAGAAAAAGGCGAAGATGGTGAGACTGGTCCGGTTGGTCCAGTGGGTCCTAGTGGGCCATCTGGTACAAATGCAGTTGTAAACTTTGCGGATTTTTACGGATTGATGAGCGGAGTGCCTGGCATTATAAACGACAACCCTGATGCGATTTTACCAGGAGAATCAATACAATTTCCATTGCCTATAATAAACACATATGGTTCTATCCAACGAATTGCGGGCAGTTCAACGCAATTTGTATTACCTCCTGGCGGCGTATACGAAATAACATTCCAGGTGCCCGTAAGCAACGCAGGCGAATTAGTCGTCGTATTAAACGGCATTGAATTATTATATACGGTTGTCGGCAAACCCGGCAGCGGATTAATTGTTGGCATGAGTATAGTGGCCACCCCATTAATCGGCAATTCTATAATCACTATTAGCAACCCACTAACTGCCGTTCTGGGAGGGCTGCAGGTAGACGCAGCAACCGGAGCACTTACACAACCCATATCGTGTCATCTGATAATAAAACAACTAAAATAATCATAAGTTTATGAAAATAGAATGGATGTGATGAGAACCTTATACTCCATATACGCAATCCAGGTTGTGCAACAACGATACTTTATGTTCGATTTCATTGACATCTATTATTTTCTTATATTTTGAAGGATTTGCACATATATCAATTAATATCTTCATATCATCGTCAACCCGACCCGTCAAATTAACAACTTTATCCGGAAAATATTTATCAATATTTTTACATCCCAAATAAACCGGAGTTACATTTGTTAACAATGAGTTTATGATTTTTTCGCTGAAATAATGATTACTTTGCACATTTTCAATGCAAATGTGAAATTCATAATCTTCATACAATTCATATTTTTCAAACGTCCCCTTTATTCGCGAATCACCCTGTTTATACATATCAAATATGCACCCACGTCCATAAATATCAATCGGCAAGTCCGTTCTCAATATCGCATTGGCGAGTTCATGACGATATCTATGACCTGGTTGATGTGCCTTTTGACTGATCATTAATGACATACGCCGAGTTTTCGGGCGCAATGCTGGCAATGGTGCATTATATATTAAATATCCATTCCCTTCAATAAATGGAGACGGTAATCCGTTCGCATCCCCGATATAATATTTATGAATATACTGTTTTGCATATTCAACGAATTTATTTGTCAAACCTAGATAAACCAGAGGTTCATATGCAAACCCAATCACATTTTCTTTTGGAACTCCCCCACGTATATTAGGCATAACTGTATTCCAAATAATTACATGACTATAATCGTCGCCGGCTGTAATAAATACGTGTTTGTCTGCGCCATATAACTCTGTATTTTTACAGAATAATGATATGGTTTCGAGTATATTTTTTCCTTCCGCACCATCGCAAAAATCCGCAAATATCCTTATTCGGTATTGCATAAAATATAGTTATGTTTATGTTCATCTATCTATATTTTTTTACAATTACATAATAACAAAACATATGGACGATTCGAATATTCCAAAAGTAAATGACAATAGTGAAATAAACGATATACGCCAACAGCCCCAATTTAAAGGGGTATCGTTTTCCAAATTTAAAAAAACAGATGTACGAAAACAATTTATCGAGAACCTTAAAAAAGGCCGTATCGAACCGGCATGTTATTGGTGTGCGGAACTAATATGTGCAGGGCATTACATGGAAGTATGGGAGACAATTATGCATTATATCGGCAAACACATTCATTTAGGTAACCCAAAAATACCATGTTATATTGAAAAACGGTATGAAATATTTCGCAATATCATGAGCCAAGGACAATATACGAACGAACTACAGCTTCGAAATCACCCAACCATACGAGGATTGTTTGCAGAAATTACCGGCATATTAGCAAATTCAAATAAGCGCAACAGTTTTGAACCCATTAAAATCAACCGAGAAGAAGAATTTGATATAACACAAATGTCGGAAAATTTAATCGCACCCAAAGTCACCTATATTGAACCCATATTCAAGAAAGGTGACCCAAAAGAGTTATTTATTGCAGCGAACGAATTTGCTTATAATATATCAAATGACAAACGCAACATGTTAAACGCGTGTTACTGGGTTGAATGGGTCATTGAATTTCAGGCCATTTGCAAAAAACGAAAAAACCCATGCGCGTGTGAATCGCGTAATTATCCGGTAGATTCAAAATGTAAACAGGACATTATTTGGATATTATGGGAAACCATGTTTCATTATGCCGAAGAAAAAAGCGCATATTGTGTCCAGCTACTGGGGTCTCTTTTTAGCATTTTTTGCATTAAGTATACAACTGCATCGAGTAAAAAACGGAGGTATTTATTGTATTTTGCCGTCTCTCTAATTACGGAACATATACCAACCGATATAGACATTGTAACAAACAAAGTAATTATTCAAACCATCACCAGTAAAATCAATATTATTTATAAACAAATAAAGAAAAATGAAGAAAGCCCCAACACAGACTATTTATTTGCCAATATGGAGCGCGAAAGTACGTTTGAGCAATCCATGCGTAAGATGGAAATCGTAAATAATATGGATTTTCTATCAAAATAGAAATATTACATACAATATCTTATCATAATATATAATCGCCAAATGACTGAACCGAATGTTGTCGGGGAAGGAACATATGGATGTGTACATAAACCCCCCATGAAATGCAAAAGTGAAAATATAATTACCGACCCTACAATCGCATCAAAACTCATGGACGACGAGGAAGCGAGAAGTGAGATGACAGAGTTTAAACTGGTTGAAGATGCCGATACTGACAAATTATTTCATTTAGGAAAGCCCTCCATATGCAAAGTAGATAATACAGATTCCAATAAGAAAGCAATGAGAAAATGTACGAATAGTTCGTTTCGACCTGAAAAGATCGACCAATATTCGTTATTGCTAATTAAATATGGTGGTCTGGATTTAGATAAATATGGAAAAAAAGTTAAGGAGTTTTCAATGAGCGCAGTTAACCGCAGAAACGTAGAAAACTTCTGGCTGGATATAAGTCGTGTTATATACGGGCTTAAAATATTCAATGATAGAGGAGTAGTGCATCACGATGTAAAACACCAAAATATTGTGTATAATGAAGACACTGGACGTGCAAATTTTATTGATTTTGGACTTATGACAACGAAAGCAAAAATTATATCCGCCACTGGAAACTCATCATATTCATTGGGTATGTTGCATTGGTCGTTCCCGCCAGAAATGGAGTTATTAAATTTAAGGACGTACTCGAAAGTTATGCGTGGACCACAAACAAAATCTGACTATTTAAATGCGACTGGCGACATTCTAGTAGACAATCACAAATATTTTTACAATTGTATCATTGATGAACCAGCCGAATCCCCCGCGTATCGAGATGCACTGCACCGCCATATTACCGACTTTTATCAAATGATTAGTGTTTTGAAGCAGGGGGATTATACGAAATTTGTTGATGCATGCATTGATACGATTGATATATATGGTGCAGGTATTGCATTGCTATATGTGTTATACCGGTCAAAGCGATTCATGGAAGTCGAATTATATAACGAATTGAAAGCGTTATTCTTGTCCATGGTGAATCATAACGTATTTTTGCGCATTAAACATGATGAATTAGTAGCTCGATATGAAAACATACTACTTAACAGTGGACTACTTGAAAAATATAATATGCATTTTGATAATCATTTATTAGCAGAAGGTCCGCCAATTCCGGTGGAGGTTGCTCAAAATATTCAAGCGGATGTTCATCGTAGTTTAAGCATGACCCCCAAGGAACAAGACCAGTTTATCAAAAGTGTTATTATAACCTGCCCCGATGGAAAAGAATATAATTCAAAGACCAAACGATGCAATAAAAACTGCAAACCGGGATTTACGCGTGACGATAAATTTAAATGTAAAAAACAAACTGCAAAACGGAAGCAAGCAGCTAAGGCCAGTGCAAAGGCCAGTGCAGCGTCTGATCATTGGTCGCGGTCCTCTCGCGACATTCCTCCGCCGCCTCTCATAAAAAGTGCAAAGAAGTGCCTACCCGGTAAAGAGTTGAACCCAAAAACAAACCGTTGCAACAAAACATGCAAACAAGGTTATACCCGTAATGCCCAATTCAAGTGCATAAAAATAAAATAGAATCAACAAATAGAATCAACAAATATTTTTTACAATCATTTCTGGTGTAAATATATCATACTATAATATATTTACATGTGTTTAATCCTTATTGCTTTAGATAACCCGAATGCCAAAACCTTATTGGAAAAATTCATGTCAAAGAGTACGCCATACGACTTGCGACATGGTTATGGAATACTTCATAAAAATAACAAAGAATGGATCAGTATGAAAACAACTGAGCCACCCTTCGTAGATAAACAATACAAGACCTTGACAAATCATTCAAATATTATCGTACAACTTCGTCGTATATACACATTCAATGTGGACTGTCGCCATATCGAAAGTGAACATAATATAGTAAACACCCAGCCTTATGTATATAAAAATATGTATTTTATGCACCAGGGCAATCTATTAGTGCCCGAATCCGGTACTATTCGCAAATTTCAAATGTATTATAAGACACATTCTTTCCAATCTAAAATAAATAAACTTATGACTATAATCGGCGCCGATTTATCGAAACATATTCATGGAAATACAGACAGTGAATTATGGTTTTATTTGTTTGTACATCATTTATTGAAGAATAAGTCCCATAAGTTATCGCGCGACCAACTTGCAAATGCGTTCATAAATAGTATTCATGATATTGAATCCGCCGGCTTCCAAAATAATTCAAATATTGTATTTGCATATGAAAACTATGTTATGTTTGCGAATATTTATAGAACGGATCATATTTTTTCCACTATTTATGGTACAGGGGAAAGAATACACATGGATGTAGCCAATTTATATGCCGATGTAAATGAAGGTCTATCAGTATGTAGCACTCGACTAAACCCGAGTTATCAAAAAATCAAGCAAAATAAAATATACATATATAATTTATTATCCAAAAAACTGAGTGAACATGACATTCCAGCGAAATAATTTATACTTCTTCCGCCCAATTATCTAACTCCTCGTGCTGTAACTTAATTGACGAAGGCCCGTGAGATACATTCTCGGTTACAATTCGTTTCTCTAGTGCTGTTTCTTTTTTATCCCATGAAAACACCAGCTCTCTGTTCTTATAGTTCAGTTCACGATTCTTTATGAAATATTGGTTTCTCGATTTTGTGTCCATAATCACTTCGAATTCAGTTGACATGGTTTGTTTTGT
>Ga0209353_10001027_pt1 | contig 16210 bp, 31 predicted proteins | sample LauGreSpBDMM15SD_2_FD_187561 | JGI IMG/M metagenome (GOLD analysis project Ga0209353, IMG submission 187561) | Freshwater lake microbial communities from Lake Michigan, USA - Sp13.BD.MM15.SD (SPAdes) (version 2) | ecosystem: Environmental > Aquatic > Freshwater > Lake | place: Lake Michigan...
CTGATGCGTAGTCGATGGCTTGGGTCGTCGTTGGCTTGAAGTCTTGGTCGGAGATCTAGTAGTCGATGTCGGCAGGGTCGTCGATGAGCGGGTAGTCGAGCGGGTTGTAGACTTGGTCAGTGTCGCGAGGCACGAACACCCACACGAAGTTGAAGAACCAGTTGCCGAAAGTCCATTCGCCGTCAATGTAGTACCAGTCGCCAGAGTCGTCGATGTAGTTCAGCGGGTCGTGTTGTTCTTGGTCTGGATTCGGGGTGTCTCGGTGCGGGATGTTGTTTGGCTCGGGGTCGTCTTGGTCTCCTGGTTCTTGGTCGACGATGTGCCACCCTGCGCCCGTGCAGACCCACTGTCCGAAGCGCCACTCGTTGTCGAGGTAGATCCACTCGCCGGTCTTGCCCTCGGGAAATGCCGAGAAGTACCAGTGTCCTTGGATGTAGTACCACTCGCCTTTCGTGTCGTGGGCGATGTCGCCGGTCCTCGGGAAAATGAACTTGAAAACTTCGTCGCTGGTATCGTAGAAAGGCATGAGTTCCATGGTTTGAATTGTATGGAGACAATGTCCCAGTTTAGTCTTTTCGCAAAAATCAGTCAATTTTAACAAAAAACCATCAATTTCTCAAAAAAATAAGAAAAATGGGGTTTCCCCCAAGGTGTGTGTTGCTGATGAGGTGTGTGTTGCTGATGCGTAGTCGATGGCTTGAGGTGTGTGTTGCTGATGAATTGTGTGTGTTGCTGATGCGTAGTCGATGGCTTGGGTAGTCGTTGGCTTGAAGTCTTGGTCGGAGATCTAGTAGTCGATGTCGCGCGGGTCGTCGTAGTCATCGTACATCGGGTAGTCGAGCGGGTTGTGGCCGGCAGGGCACGAAAGAAGCCATTCGCCGCGGTAGTAGCTCCATTCGCCGTCTTCGTCGTAGGCGATGTCGTAGTTCTGGGGGTTCTTCGGAAAGAGCTCGTTGAGGTCGTCGTTGTCGATGTCGCTGAAAGGCATCTGAGGCTTGTCGGTGATGCGAGGCGGTGCGGGGAACTGGAACATCTTGTAGAAGTTGAGGTCGAACCACTCGACGGCGTTGTCGAACTCCGCCTCGGTGAAGCCGTAGTCTGGGGTCTTCTCGAAGAGCTGCTTGAAGTCGTCGTTGTCGATGTCGCGGAAAGGCATGGCTGCGAGCGCCTTGTGCGCCTCGAAGATGGGGTTGCCCTGTGCCGCGTGAATGGCCAAGTAGAGCTTGGCAAGCATCGAGGCCAACTCCGAGTCAAGTTCGTTGCGTGCGCAGAAATCCATTGTTTGAATTGTATGGAGACAATGTCCCAGTTTAGTCTTTTCGCGAAAAACAATCAATTTTCGCGAAATTTAACAAAAATCACTCGTTTTCGCAAAAAATATAAAAAAGGGGTTTCCCCCAGGCTTGGTCTTGGTCTAAGCGTCGCGCGGGTCGTCGTAGTCGTAGTGGTCGTAGTCGAGCGGGTCTGGAAGCAGTGGCGCTGGTGGTCCGTCTTGGCCGTAGGTCTCGTACCCGAAGTGGAGCGCGTCGTTGAGCTGGGCTTCGTTGTCTTGGTCTTGTGGGTAGTCCTCGTGGTCTTGTGGGTAGTCCTCGTAGTCCTCAAGGAAGCCGTACTCCTCGTAGGAGATGCCGTCGACCGAGGGCCCCAGCAGCAGCCACTCTCCGTTGAAGTAAACCCACTCGCCGTCTTCGTCGTATGCCAGGTCGCCGCTCTTCGGGAAGAGCTCGAGGAAGGCTCGGTCGTTGATGTGAGCGAAAGGCATGAATTCCATGGTTTGAATTGTATGGAGACAATGTCACAATTCAGTTATTTCGCGAAAAATCATCAATTTTATTGATTTTATTCAAAAATGAGTGAAATTCTTAAAAATATTAAAAAACTTATGCGGTTCATAAGAAAAAGAACCCACGTTGGTCTTGGTCCTAAGCGTCGCCCTTGTCCTTGCCGTTGTCGTCCTTGATGTCGTCCTTGCTGCCCTTGGCCTCGACCGTGTCCATGAATGCTTTGTTGTCCTCCATCAGCTGCTTCCATGCCGCTTCCTTGGCCTCAATCATGTCCTTGTTGGCCAGCCTCCATTCTCTGTCCTTGATGTAGACCTGTTCCATGATGGGTTTCCAATAGGCCTCGTGACGGTCATTCAGCATCTTGCTGTACTCTGCTGCCCAGACGGGGTCCACTGGCGGAATACGCATGTCGGCAGTCTGGCGAACCAGCATAGTCTTTGGTGGTGGCGGGAAGCTCATGGTTTGTATGCTACAGTTGAGCCATACAAAAAAGCTCATCAATTTTAAATAAAAAGGGGTTTCCCCCAGGTTGGTCTTGGTCCTAAGCGTCGCCCTTGTCCTTGCCGTTGTCGTCCTTGATGCCGTCCTTGCTGCTCTCCTCCCGCTCCCGTAAGTTGGCGATGTGCTTCTCCATGTTGATCTTCCACTGTGGCTCCTTGCACTCGAACATGTCCGCGTAGCTCTTTCTCAGGGTTGCCACCGACGATGCGTCCAGTTCCGCCACCGCGCTGCGGAGCCAGCATGTCTTGTCCTTGTCGTCCTTCCGTGCCGCTTTCGCCTTCTGCTCGTCCTCGCGGCGTTTCACCTCTTCCTCGTAGTAGCCCAACTGCGCCTTGGCCAACTCAGCAGACACCACGGGAGCTGGTTGGTGCTCGTTGGTCTGGCGAACAAGCCAAGTCGTCGATGGCCTTGGTGGTGGCGGGAATTCCATGATTTGAATTGTATGGAGACAATGCTACAGTTTATTTTTTCGCAAAAATCCGTCAATTTTAAAGAAAAAAGGGGTTTCCCCCAGGCTTGGTCTTAGTCGGTCCACTTCCATGGTTTGAAGTACTCGGTGATGTCATCTTGGTCTAGGAGGAGAGGCGCGATGAGCGGGGCCGGGAATCCGTCTTGGGCTGGGGCTGGGTCTTGGGCTTGGACTGGGTCTTGGGCGGCGGCTTGGAGCGTGTCCTGGTCTTCGAGGTGCTCGAACACGCACGTTGGCAGGTGCTCCGCCACGATGGCTTGCTTCTCCTCCGCGTTTGCCAGACCCCACCGCTCGAACGCGCCCGCAGGAAGAGCGATGCGTTGGCCTGTGGTGCGTTGGAGCCAGACGGCTCGGGGGTCTTGTTCGGTCAAGTCTTGGCCGACGACGCGTTGAAGCCACTCGGCACGGGGCTGTCCGATTTCTTGGTCGTCGAGGTCGAAGTCGTGGGCGGTGGTGCGTTGAAGCCATTCTGCTTGGGGCGGTTCGAATTCTTGGTCGGGGGCTGCGGGGTCGTAGTACGGGAGCGGGTCGTAGGTCTCGTATCCGAAGTGAAGTTCCTTGTTGAGCCGAGCTTCTTCTGCGTCGATTTCGATGGGTTCGTTCCAGCTGTATCGGTGTTCTGTCCGGTTCGCCACGAGGATGGCGTCGCGCTCCGCCACGGTCGGGGCCGCAAACCACCGCGCCAGCTCTGCCTCAGGAAGCGTCCAGTGTTCGCAGGTCTGGCGGACGAGAGCTGGAGGTGGCGGTACAAGGGCGGGATGGCAGAGGGCGTTCCAGAGAAGCTCGAAATCACGAATGCGCAAGTCCATTGTTTGAATTGTATGGAGACAATGCTACAATTTATTTTTTCGCAAAAAAACCTTCAATTTTAAAAAAGCTACCACTCGTGGTCGTCCTCCGTGTCCTCGTAGTCTTCGAAGCGCCGAACCTGTGAAACACGGCCTTTGAGGTGTAGCCCGCCCCACGCATCGCGTAGGTAGAGGTAGCCACGGCGTATGACCTTCTCGTACGCAACCATGGGCCGAGTCGCCGGGCGAGCACGCCAAAGTGTCTCGAAATCACGTATGCGCTGTTCCATGTTGTATATACCCTGACGTATTTTTGCGAAAAACCCTCAATTTTAAGAGTTTTTGTACGTATGTACACGTATGTACATATGTACAAATTTAAGACTTTTGTGGTGTTTTTGACCTTTTTTTAAGACTTTTGGGGTCTTTTTGGCCCTTTTTTAAGACTTTTGTACATACGTACCCTTAAGTATTTGAACAGTACCATGGTACCAAAAGTCTTAAAATTGACGTATTTTGCGACTTTTCAAAAACCGTAAACTCAGCCACAATGACTGAAATCTTCAACAAACTCGCGATTACCCAGTTCCAACTGCTCGCCGTCGAGGCACTCAAAAAGGACAAGAACGGCATTCAACTGCCCGAGAACTTGGCCGACCTGATGTACCAAACGATGTGTGAAAACGTTGGCGAACCCGTCCAGCTTGTTTCCGTCCGTGACATTCTCTGTTCTGAGATTCCGTTGCCGTTTCTGCCCAACCTCATCGATTACAAGATTGGGAAAGGCTGCTGCGACGAAATCATCAAGCGAGATGGCCTCTTCGTTCCCTGCTCGCACCACTGCGAAGAGAAGAAGTGTGCCAAGCACCTCAAGGAACGGAGCGGCTGCGGCGACTACTGGGACCGATACGGAGCATGGCAGAAGAAGGAGCTCTACTGTGTGGTGCTAGGCGACAAGGACATCAGGGAGAAGCCTTACGGTACCTACCTACACAGCAAGAAGCTCGACTCGACGGCGGTGAGCGACGAACTCAAGAAATGGGGCATCCAACTTCGCTTGGATGCTGACCTGTTTCGAGCGCCCAACAAACCGACCAAGAAGAATCGCGGACGCAAAGCAGAACTCAAGGTGGAATCAGCAGACACGGACGAAGAATCGGAACCCGAATCAGACGCAGAGGAGCCGAAAGAACCGGAAGACAAGGAGCCGAAGGAAGACCCCGCAGACATCAAGGAGGAGCCCAAGGAGCCCAAGGAGCCTAAGGAACCCAAGGAGGAGCCCAAGGACGAACCCAAAGAAGAGCCCAAGGAGCCCAAGAAGAAGGCTCCCCCCAAACCGCGCTCCAAGAAGGCGCTCGGGACTCCCCTCGACGGAGACGGAGAGCTCGTGAAGGAAGAGATGGAGGAGAAGGCGCCGAAGAAGGGCAAGTTCAAGGGAAAACCGGAGAACCTGAAGGACATCGAGCACGACGGGACGGACTACAAGACGAACGGCGGCAAGTACTACGACAAGGACACGCTGGAGCTGGTGGCATGGACCAGCAAGGGGGAGTTCACGCTTCTCTAAGCGTAGCGACAGGACAAGGACGACAAGGATGGTTAATCTTTTTTTTGAAATTGATTCCTTTTCTTCAAATACTTATCTGTGAATAAAACAGCTCAACATGACTCGTGAAACTCGTGAATATTTGCGCGAATTCGAAGACAGCATCTACGATTTGGTCGAGACCGGTCCCTGGGAGAAACTCGAGGAAAAGATGGACCAAGACGACGCCTTTACCGGAATCCTTCTTGCCTATGTAGAAGCGTATTTGGCAGAAGAGAAAGGCTGGGACGACCGGTCCCGTATTACCAAGAAAACGCACCCGAACAAGAAGGCCCGAACGCTCGCGGAAGCGGACGCTTACCAAGCTCACCTTGACGCGATTGAACGGAAGAAACAGGCGGGGCTTGCGGTGACGGCAGCCTTTCTAAGGGAACAAGGGATGAAAGACGCGATGAGGCGGGAGAAAGCACGGTTGGACGCGTGGGCGCGCGCGGTCCAGGCGGGGAGCGATTGAATCATGCCTCTGAACCTTCGGAATGGTCCAAAAACCCATTTTTGCTTAAAAAACAATAAAATTGACTCATTTTTGCGAAAAGATTAAACTGTAGCATTGTCTCCATACAATTCAAACAGTGGAATGGCTCTCTTCGAACAATACAACGTGACTGCTGCTGAAATGGGCATCACGGCCAACTTCGAAGCAACAGAGAAAACCCTTGCGCTCTTCATCGCTCACGCAAACGCGACCGTGGCCGCCCGTGAATCCTACCAAGCCTGGCGCTCGTGGAACGGCGGCCGCACGAAGACCGAGTTCGCCAAAGAAGAATCCCGCCTCAAGAACGTTCACCTCGGCGCCGAGCGCGAACGGACCATGACCCTCGACGCTCTCCAATTCGCTCTCCTGGGCGACGTGTGGACGGTGATGAAGCGGGACGAGCAGGAGGCGGCAGACGAGGCCTTTGCTGTGATGCTCCAAGCGGACCTCGAGGCCTAGACCAAGACGACCAAGACGACCAAGACCAAGCCAACGACTACCTAAGCCATCGACTACGCATCAGCAACACACACCTCAAGCCGTCGACTACGCATCAGCAACACACACCAATCATCAGCAACACACACCTTGGGGAAACCCATTTTTCTTATTTTTACTTGAACCCTCAAAAATTGATGAGTTTTTACAAATATACGGATTAGCATAGAAACAAACATGTCGAAAGCCTTCACCAACACTGGATTCAGCTTCCCGCCTCTCCGCATCGTGGAGCACACGATGACCAACGCACAAGTCCTCGAGACCTTCAACACGGCCTTTAGCGGAGATGCGGTCGTCCGTGTGACCAATGGCAAAAATGGGGCTCGTATCATCCACTTCGACCAAGGTTGCGAGTTGCGCATGTATTTGTGGGACGAATTCTACGAGGCACTTGACGAGTATGGTGCGGTGTGGATCAAGGCAAAGTACATTGGCGACCAGGAGTACCCTCACGGTGGTCACATCGAGTTCCTCAAGGAGCCCACGGAGGGGTACTGGGAGGTTCACTACGCCAAGAAGACTCGTCCCCGCCGGTCAACGACCTCTGGCAACCCTCGCGTGGGTGAGGATGGAAAGCTGCGCCACTCGCCGGTCCGCCCGTGGCCCCCCGTGGTCATCAAACGGTGTACATGCCGTTGCTCCTGTGGATTGGGTGGACCTCTGGGCATAGCCATCTAGGCCAGGCGGGGGCAGAAACATTGCGTGGCCTTGCGCGTTGTTTTTGCTTAAAATTGACTCTCGGTAAAATACTTAGCGTGATTCAGAAAGATGAGTGATTCAATGAACGCCTACAACCGGATACTCAAGGCGATGGTTCTTCACGAGTGGCCGGAACTCCTGAAGAAACTCGCCGAAGAGGATGTGCTCGTGGTAGTGATTCGGTACTTGGATGCGAAAGAAGGGTTCATCGAGGCGGACAAGGCTTGTAAGAAAGATTTGACAGAGGAAAACCGAGCCATTCGCCAAATGTACTACGACTGGACACATCCTACGTACAAGGCTCTCCTCACTATGGTCTACGGCGAAGGCTATGACCCGTATTGGTCGAAGCCGTACGATGCGAAAGTGTACAATACAAATCGGGTGTGAGTTTTTTGATAAAAAAATTGGGAAACCGTCCTCCCTTGACTCTCGCTTGAACCTCTCGCTTATTCTTCCACGGGGAGGATGAAACCGTGGATGCGATTCACGAGCTTGGCGTACGCGCGGTTCAGGTTCCGCAGTTCGCCCTTGCGGTCGTCCATGATAGCGTCGTAGACCAAGAAGGCCTCATAGTAGTCATTCATCAGTTCTACCACCTTTTCGTCGTCCAGTTTCGCCTTGAGCGCAGGCCATTCCATCCGCATCGCGCGCATCACCAGTTCGTACTTTTCAATTGCTACAGACATTGCTATAGACTTCGTACCGTTCCATAAAAACGGAGAAAGTATTCAATTTTAATATATTTTTTTAAAATTGACTCCTTTTTCGAGAATTCGAAACGGCGAACCTCCTGCCCTTGAGTATAAACGATGGCATTTGAACCTGAAATCGCTCCCATGGTGCGAAGTGTTCCGCTCATGCGCTACCCAGACCAAGACCAAGACCCGACCACGCGCCTATTCAATGCGGCGAAAAAAGTGCTCCCCGAACGCCACTGGACTGACCTCGAACAAGCACTATCCGGTCCCAACGCGGACAACGTGTGCACAGCAGTGTCCGTTTACGTCAGTGCGTGTCTTGACAAAGCGCTTGCGGTGAAAGTGCTTTACGACTACAAGGTTTCGATTGGCGACACGGGTGCGGTCTGGTGTCACGAGACTCAATCGGTGCTGCGCACGGTGCTGACCCCAGAGCAAACCGAGACCAACCGCCGATTGTGTGACGAAGCCGTCCTCGCGTCATCGACTGAATTCAAGGCTTACCGCGCTCTTCTGGTGGAAATTCACGGCGAACGAGCGGTCGAGTTTGCGGAGTATCTGGACCGGCGCCGTGACCGCTATGGGTGGAACGACTACGGGGCACCACTGACGCTGCGCGACTGGGACGAGAACGACTACGGCTACGGCAACGTGGACGACGGCGAAGACGACGAAGACGAGGAAGACTACGACTACTAGGACCAACACCTTGGGGGAAACCCCTTTTTCATTAAAATTGAATACTTTGTTTTCAAGAAGCTGATATCATTCAGAATGGAACTTCCTCCAGAGCTTCTCGACATGGTTCGCGCCTATGCTCGGCCTCTCGTCAAACACCCCGTCGAATACTTAGCCGCCAAGTCTACGCTCACCGCCCGGGTGTGGTCGATTCTCCATCGAAGGCTTTGTGACGAAGATGCGGACAAAGTGTTGTTTGACCTCAAGTGGTACTTGAAAGCCTTTGCGGAGAGGAAACAAGTGGACGAAGAGTACGATGACCTATGTGCGTCTAATTGTGGTCCCTACACGAGCGACCTTCAGACTCGCTGGTTAGAACAGAATCGTCTGCGAAAGACTTGTCGCGATGCGCTCTGGTCTCAAGATGTTGCGTATCGCGAGTTAATGATTAGAATGCTGGGCGAGGAGACCGTCGACCGCGAGCAACTGGCTTATGTTGACGATGACTACGACTACGATTGGGATGCCTAAAATTGATGGTTTCTTTTTTAAGAGCCCCCAGATAAAATGACGGAACTCTCTGAATTTGTCTCGGTACGCGAATTTCCCAAGATGGAATACGAAGAGGTCTTGTCTCAGTTGAATCGGAAGGAGTGGCCTCTGCTCGAAAAGACGCTACGCGAGTCAAAGCTAGATATCCAACCTTATCTACAAGATTACGTCAACGCCTTCCAGCGGAGACAAATCGCAGACCTGGCGTATGACTCGTTTAGGTTCGACCCCACGGATGAAGAGACGCGGTCAGACAATTGGGACCGGATGAACGCTCTTCGCATCCAGGCAGCCCAAGCCAAGTGGTATGAAGACTTGACCTATCGTTCGATACGGTCTCTCATGCTTGGTCAAATCGATGACGCGATGGATTAAAATTGAGTTGTTTTTTTATAGAGAAGTTCTTGTAAAATAAACGATGGACTCTTACCGTAATGCGTTGTCCGTGCTCGAAATCCGCGAATGGCCTGAACTGTTGACGAATCTAGAGTCTCCTAACGTGTTGGAGGCACTAAACGTCTATGTCTCGGCATACAAGGCGGGAATGGTTGCGGTCAATGCGCACGACGACTTTGACGAACACATCTGGCCAACACCGACCACACAAGCGGTTCTTGAAGCTCATTGGACCAAGGCGGCGCAGTTGCGCCACGAGCGTATACAGAGTCGCCGAACTCAGAGGATGGCTTGGCGAAAGCTGATAACCCTGTTGTAGGTTGTTTTTGTTTAAAATTGATGAAATTTGGTAAAAGACGTATCGGTGACCTCGTTATCGAAGAGCATAAACACGATATGGACCACATGGACGAATACAACAACGCGATGAACACCTTGAACTGCTACGGCATTCGCGAGGTGCGAGACAAGCTGAACACGCCTGAGGCCGGCCAAGTCATCCAAGCTTTGCGCGATTACGTGAACGCAGTCTTGGACGTGGAAGCCAATCCAACCGCCTATGCTCGCGACGCCGCTGAGAATACATGGATTGTCTTGATGGAGCTGGCAAGCGGCCCGGGCCTTCCGGAACCGTAAGCGCAACACCCTGGGGGAAACCCCGTTTTTCATTAAAATTGATATCCTGTTTAAAAACTTATCCAGTGAAACAAACAGATGTCTATCTTCTTTCAACTTCCGATGGACCTTCGCGAGCGATGGTGGGCTGCTATCACGTTGGACGAGCGTGAAGCGGTTGAGGCCGAGTTCCATGCGAGTCAGAAACCCGAGAAACTGACCATCAACCAAATGGTTGCCGACTATGCTGCTAGCGATTGGTGCGACCGAAAGGAATCCGTCTTTGTCCTCTTCGTGAAAGACTGTTACACACAAGAAGAGCGCAACGAAGTGATGGAAGGACTGATGGAATGTGGTTGCTGTAGCCGCCACCAACACAAGGACGTTCGAGACAAGCCAGACGTGGGTGAAACCAAAGAAAAACTGTGTAAGTGTAACTGCCGACACTATGTGAGATTGTTCAAGCGCAACGAACTTGCGTAAAGGTACGTTTTTCATTAAGCCAAAATTGATGACATTTTTAATCAAAAACTTATAGTATCTTACTGTATCAAACATGGACTTCCTTCCAGAGATTCGCGATTTTATCTTCCAAGCTGCGCTAAACGATTTGAGTATCATTCGCTGGACGCTGTTGGAGCAACAGATGAACGGCGACCGAGCGTGCGAATTCCTGGATGCGCTTCTTGCGTATCGTGACTCAGATGTGGTGTACTATCAAGCATCTGAGAAATACAAGTCCTTTCTCAAGCTCGACTCCCAAAACTGGGAACAAGAAGAGGAACTGTATGAAGATGTACGCAAAGCTCGAGTAGAGTCAGACCGAGCACATCAAGCGATTGAATACATGTTGTTGGAGAGCGACGAGTACAAAAAGTGCGAGGAAGAGTTGCCTTACGGGAAATAGGTACTTTTTCATGTAATAAAAAGATTAACCTTTGTAGTCGATGGCTTCTACTCTTCGTCGCTGACGTAGCCGTGAACTCCTTCCGTGAATTCGCCGTAAATCAACAGGTGGAGTTCACGTTTCAGTCGCTTTTCGTCAGAGACCGCTTCCTCATCTCCGTCTTTTTTCGCTTGATACGCTTCCAACCACGATTTCAGTGCCTCGCAAACTTGAGCCCCTTTCGGTCCGTCCAGACTGTCGTAGAGGTAAAGCCAGTGACCGCGTTCTTGGAGAAGGTCCAACGCCTCGTCGTACTCTTTCTGGAAAGGATGCTTGCGTCCTCGCATGGCTCCGAACATCATGCGACCTCCGATGCGGTATAGGTTGAATGCGAAACGAATGTTCATATCTCAGTGTTAGCGTCACTTCTTTTCGTAAAAAGAATCAATTTTACAAAAAAATAAGAAAAAGGGGTTTCCCCAGGTTGTCGTCGATGTCCGCTTAGCCCCAGTGTCGCCGAAGTTGGATGGTGTTGTCGCCCGCTGGGTAGTTCTTGAGCAGCTCGTAGAAGGTCTGGCCGAGGATGATGTCCCAAAACTCGATGCCGCCGACGAAGTCCACTGCCTGCTGATGCTTGTCGTAGTGAAGCTGCCTGATGACCCACGCCTCCGCTTCCTTTGCCGTGCGCCAGTCGCCGCGAGTGACGGGCCGAGCGAACTCTTGGATCATCCCTTGAAGCACTTCGGGCATTTCCTTGGCTGGCTTGAGGGTGCACTCGCAGAGAATCACCTGCGCTTCGGGCATTTCCTTGGCTGGCTTGGGGAGGCACTCGAAAAGAATCGCCCGCACTTGGTCGGCGTGGGACCGTTTTGGGAGAGAGGGCTCGACCGGCTTGTGCGTGAGAAGTTCGAGAATCGCTTCAAAGAAGGTTGCGTCATCCATTCCGCTCATTTCACTGTTTGAATTGTGTGAAGGCAATGTCACAGTTAAGTATTTGAACCAAAATCAGTCAATTTTTTATCCAAATTGATAAAAAATCGATAAATCTTAAATAAACGGCCAAAACCAATTCATCTCTTCTTCATTTATCCTTAGGTACGCATCTTCCTCTGTCTCTCTCTCTTCCACTGTCTCCGGTTCTGGCGTTTCAATCGCATCTTCCACCGTTGTGTCCGTAGCTTCTACCGAGTGTGAGGCACCCATTGTATATTCCAAAGATATCTTTTTAAATACAAATTATACTAAAATTGAGCGAATCCTCTATAGAAGAGGTGGGTAAACCATGCCGCGAAAAATCAAAGAAGTGCGCCGCAAAGGCAAAGACAAGGCGCGTGAACACTTTGAAAAGAAGGGTAAATACGACGGCAAATCGGTACGCCGTATCACTGCCTATTTAGAGAAACATCCCCCGAAAATTGATGGCTCTTCTGTATAAGTTTTTTAATCTGAATAAAACACGAACACGATGAGCGCATTTGAACCACGCGACTGGGACACTCTGGACATGAACACGAAAATCCGGCTCTTCAGCCTCCATTTTCCACCACATCGAGTCCTGCGAACGCTCCGAGCAGGTCAAGGATTGACTCAAGCGCCCTTTCTGCCACGGCTCTATACGGAAGATGAGTCCGACTCAGAGTCTGAAGACGAGCCCTTCGACCTGCCGCCTCCGGCACCGAAACTCGTGCGACACGACACCTCCATCGGTGGCTGGGTCGCGGAACGACACGTCACATTCCAGGACCAAGAGTTTCCGGCACATGTTCGGCAGATGCTTCGTGAGCTTCGGTGCTCGCCCACGGAGTGAAGGTTCCTTGTTTTTATTTAAAATTGACTTTAGAAATCTTTGTCTCCAGGAATTAAAAGATGCCTACCATGATGGAACGCATTCTGGAGTTTGAGCCCTTGTACGCGGCAACGCTTCCGCCTCCACCACCTGTTCTCACGAGACAAAACGCCAACCGGCTTAGCTCATTGGATTACATGTCAGACCTGTCGGACCTGTCGGACTCGATTGACGATATCGATTCTGATTCGGATTAAGGTCTTTTCTTTAAAATTGATTCTTTTTTTATTCAAAAACCCTGAATTATCTATACATGAAAGATGAATATGCTCCTTCTTGAAACCATGAAATGCCGCGGAACTGTCGAGTACTCGGTCACCCTGATTACGGGCACGAGCGAAGAAGACCTCTACGTGGAGGGGGTGGACAAAACGCACATTTTCGAGACCGAAGCGGAAGCCCAGCTTTGCTTTGAGAAACTGCGTCCTATTGCCAAGCTTGGAGCTTACGCTGCGCTCAAGCGATTCAACCGATACGGCAAGTCAGCACCAGTCAAGCTCCCCTTGTCCAAGTGCGTGGGCAAGACCAAGCGAATCCGACACTGTGTCAAGCGCCCCGACGGCACCAAATCCTATTGGCAGGCAGTATTGGCCGACGAGGAGATTGCTTATCCTGGCGAGAACTCCCTCAAGTGGTTCGGTTCGCTCAACGCGTTTGTCTCAGCACACTACACCGACGAACACCCCACGCGGAAAGGTGGCAACGGCTGGGAAGAGTGCGAGACCCTCATCTTCGGCGAGTGGGTCAAGATGGGCGTCGTCCGCGAGGTGGTGGCTTGAGACAAAAGACAAAAAGGTTAATCTTTTTATTATTGATTCCATTTAAATACATGACAAGAATGTAAGAAAGATGCTCTCGAAATGCGTAGGACGCATGAATGACATTCGCCACTGGTTCTATCTCCCGAATGGAGCCAAGACGGTTTGGCATGCTGTTCTATCCGGTGAAACGATTATCTACAAAGACATGGAATTCGACACGCTCGAAGCGTTTGTCTCGGCACACTACGAAGCGGAAGGTATCGACTTTGTGTCCAAAGACTGTTGGGAAGATTGCGACACCAACGTCTACGGAGACTGGAAACCCTTGTCTGAGATGCGCGACTCGAGAAAGCACTTCGTCAAAGAATAGGTTGATAAGTTTTTGATTCAGATTTAAATTGAATCCTTCCTATTTCAATGTCCCCATTCAAAAACTTATCGTGAACTTAACAATTCCTGATGAATTCTGCGGACATTCCGGAGTGGCGAACTTGTCGGAAACCCGAAGCGGATTGTATTTCGCAAATGAATGAGTGGGTGAATGATGTACTTGAAGATAAAGTGCTCGACTGGTACTATCCCGGTGTCCAAAAAGAATTTCCTATCACGCTCAGTCAAAACGCACTCGATGCCTGTGGCGAATGGACGCTCTTTGGACGGTGGTACCTGATTCAAATCACGCGAGCCAACGAGTACTGGTATCACACGACTCACTACTGTCGTACGCGAGGGTCGAGCGAGTACCGCCAGTGGTACCGTGAGGAGTTTCGTTGGTTTCAAGGCGGTTGGCGCGAGCTTTACAAACACTAAGAGAATCGACCAGGACTCTAGGACTCTTTAGGACCCTCTACCCTTTTTATTTAGAGTTAAGACTTAAAACTAAACCGAGACATACTCTAATGAACTACGCAACTCTTCTGAAAATGTTTACGCCGAAAGTGCTTAGACCCGTGGGTCGTTGGAGACTCGAAAGTTGTCCAAATCTAATGAAACAAAAGGTTGATTTATCCAACGAAGACCACTGTGGTCCTTGTGGTCAATATGCTAAAAAGATAGAAAATCAAAAATCAAAAACACTACTCTAAATTAAAGTTCATATAATGTTTCAATTCGGACGCTTGAACCAGTTCGCCATTTACCTCTATCTTACATTCTCGCCATCCATTGACGTGTTTTCCACAGTGAGCATACGCAAACGAACTGAGAGAAAGATATACCGTTCCGTTGTATAAAATACCTTGATATTTCTCCGTGAATTGTCCTATCCATGTGCCTTGTTCGCTGCTGTGGTAGACCAGTTGGCCATCGCTCATGAGGTCCGACATTTTTAGGTTCATCGTACTAGAGACAAATCTATTCTCTCGGTTTCAATTTTATGAAAAAAAGAACATCCTCTTTCCAAAACGCCTTTTGAGTGCCTACTCTTCCTCCGCATCCTCCGCAGCCATCGCAGTCGCTTCTGCCATTGCTCCTCCCGCTTCCGCCATTGCTTCTGCCGCTCCCTCCGTCGCTTTCTTCAGAATCTTCGCTTCCTCCTCCTCGCTCATGAGGCCGGGGGCGGCTTCGGGTGCGGATTTCTTGCCGGTGTTCTTGCGAATCTTCCAGTAGTAACGCTGTCCCGTCTTCCGGTTGGAAGCTCCTGTGTAGAAGATGACCTCTCCGTTCTGCTCGAGCCGCTGAAAGAACTCCACTGTCCGCTCGTTCCCTTCCTTTTCGAGGAAGTGAACAAACATCATTTGGAATTTTTCGCCCCTGCTGTCGGTAGTGATGCGCACGTCAATCGTATCCACAAACTCGCCGTCAAACCCTTGGTTGATCGCATCGCGCACCTCAACTTCGGTGTAGTGAGCGGAAACACGTGGGATAAAGATGGAAAACATGTTGGGCACTTATATACTGTTCTCTTCTTTATAAGTTTTTGAATCAATTTTATTTCACAGAAAGTCAATAAAATTGAGCTTTCACTTATTTCTGTAAAAAAGAATAACCATGCGATGAAACATTTACTTACGTTTAACGATACTACGGTCTCCCTTGATACCGGCACCGTTCAGACGCGAAAGGTGAAAGAACCCGAAATAGTGTGGAAACGACTCAAACTCATGGGCATTGAGTCTTTGAAGCCTTTTCAAGCCAGACGGATGTTTGAACAGGGAGTCTCTTTCTGCGATGAAAAAGAAATATCCTTGACCTATGACGAAACCAGTGTCACTATCGATACTTGTGTTGGCGACTTTACTCGAATCGTGAAAAATCCCAAGTTTGTCTGGTTTCGTCTCCGGGCGTTGGGCATCGAAGCGCAAACTACCCAAAAAGCCAAACGGCTGTTTGACCGCGGTTGTTCCTTCTATGACACGCGTGAAAAACTTTCGCTCGTGCTAAGAGACGGGCAAGTGGTAAGACATACGCTGAAAATCCACAAAGAAATCCACGCGAGAGAGGCGGTCTACGAAGGAGGTGTCTTGGTCTACGAGAACAAGTCCTATGCCTCGCTCAACGCCTTTGTCTCAGGACACTACAAGGCTCTCCATCCCACACGCGTCACTGGAGCAGCCTGGCTACATTGCGAGACACCTGTCGACGGCAAATGGGTCAATCTTCGAAATCACTATTTCTTTGGCTAAATCTTTGGTTAAAATTGATTCTTTTTTATCTCACTTTATTGTAAGTGTGATAAAAATATGGAGTGGGTATATTTGGAAGGCATACAACGAGTGAATGTTTCGTATAAAGTTTGGAGACAAACGCGTCGAACTTGTCGGACCGCAAAGAAAGACCCAACAGTTTCCAGGCAATCTCTTAAGTTTTTGAAAGAAGACGTGGAATACGAATACGATGAGCTTATCGACGCGATTCTCTCTCTACAACCCAGTGAATTGAACGAAATGTTACGGACCGTGAAAAGCGACAGCCTGTATCAACTCATTCAAGCCAACAAAAATTGACCGGAAC
>Ga0209353_10001028_pt1 | contig 16203 bp, 23 predicted proteins | sample LauGreSpBDMM15SD_2_FD_187561 | JGI IMG/M metagenome (GOLD analysis project Ga0209353, IMG submission 187561) | Freshwater lake microbial communities from Lake Michigan, USA - Sp13.BD.MM15.SD (SPAdes) (version 2) | ecosystem: Environmental > Aquatic > Freshwater > Lake | place: Lake Michigan...
ATAGTAAACTAACTGATAATTTAGTTGGAGCCCATTCAGTAGTGCTGTTTAACAGTTCAGCAAGTGTAGCGGCAGTATGTGCTGGAATACCTGTGTTTGCCGATGATTCCAGCTGTGTAAGTTGGGCCGTGGCAAATAAAAATGTATCTAGCATTGAATCGCCGACAACTTTTGATCGCCAGCAATGGATTCAGGACCTAGCTGCCGCACACTGGTCAGATGCCGATGCCCGTGCCGGTAAAGTATACCAGAAGTTTATACCTTTTCTACAATGACATCGTAGTTGTGGCCGATAACCCAGGCCCATTTGTCTGATTTGTCAAACACACTAATTTCTTCCCAGATAATTCGAACACCCATTTCAGTTTCAACCTTGTGTCTCCACCACTCGGGTAATTCCACAATCAAATGAGCGTTGCGTCCATCTGGCAATTTCTTCTTGGCAGGGTAGCAGGCAATTCTAAAAAACCCACAACGTTCAATCTTGCTGCCAATCATATGTAGAGTCTTGTCAAGATGCACTGGTTCGACATGTTCTAATGCATCAGTGCTGACCACAGCATCGAATGTTCTGTCAGGCAACACCGAGAAGTCGGGATTTCCAGGGTCATACCCTTGAGTAAACATAGCAGGATGAAACTCATTGATGCCGGCAATTAGTGCTCCTTTGCCACACCCAAAGTCTAATAGACTTGTGGGTTGGTATTGATTGATAAATTTTTCAACAATTTTGTAAGCCTTGGCGCCATTGTTAAATTTACCCCGGGCGTGCATGCGGTTTAGTTGTTTTTGATATGCTTTGTCTATTAGCGTCATATTATTTCCATCCCATAATCCAGTCATCTTTGACTTGGTCTAGTTTGTGCATTCCAAAAGATTCTAACAACCCAATGGCAGCAAATTGTCCGTAATCTTTTGAATACATGTCGTGTGGTTTTTGTTCTACTACAACCACAGGACGCCATTGTCGGATAGTTTGCTCTGCGCCTTGTATCACACGATACTCAAAACCTTCACAGTCCATTTTAATATAGTCTACATTATCAATGTACAGATTGTCTAGTTTGACCACGGTAGTATCACCAGATCCGATGCTGGTAGGATCTATGTGAGTGTGCCCAGTATTGCCTTCAGTTATGTTCATACGTGCTGTAGTGTCCTGATCGCCCAAGGCCATGGGACTGATAAAAAAGTTTTTACCAGAAACATTCTTTTGCAAGCACTCTCTAAACAGTGGCACTGGCTCAAATGCAATCACACGTTCAAACTTTGACACAAGCGAACGACTCCACAACCCCACATTAGCACCAATATCTATGCCGGTTCTAAACTGGGTGACATAAGTCAAACTCTTGTTTCTAACTTGGTACTGATATTCAGCAGGTCCTCCCTTGCTGATACTCTTGTTGAGCATTTGTGGGAAGTGTGTTTCCGTATCTGGGAACCACCATCCGTGGCTTTCATACATCGTAAGTCTCCTGTAATATTCTAAGTGCAGTACCATTGGCCAATTCAGCATTAGAGAACTGGCAGTAAGCAAGATGCGATAACCACAGTTCAAGTTGATTCCTGTCAGGATACCATGGTGTGTCAATTTTAGCAAGGTCAGTGTTGGCCACTGGCAATGCGGCATTACTTGGTGCTAGCACAAATGCCGGTACCCCAGCTAATATACTTTCTGTAGCCGCAATTGAATTAAATGTAACCACAGCATGCACATCGGTTAGTGCTGATTCTAAGCTATTGGACACTCGTGTTTGTCGGCTGGGATTTCTTTGTCTAATTTCAACTGGACGGTCAGTGTGTTGTTTTATTGTTTCAACAGTGGCGTGTAACCATTCGTCAAGTTTGATATCGTAAAATATACAAGGCTTCTCATCTGGGGCGGCAATTAGAATTTTTCGGCCATTCTTTTTTGGTGCCAGCAGGCTTAGTCCAAGACGATGCCATCGATCTGGTGGACGCTTGATCACAGTGTTATGCTGTAGGTTATTTGGTACAATCCTATGCCAGATTTTATCGCCACGTGGATTTTTAACATAGCGGCGATTGCCAAGATAACCTGAATCTATGTACAAGAAATCTCGTTTATCTTCCCAACACTGTTTGATAATCTTGTGCTTCATAATACCACGAATCACCAAGGGATCCTGGCTACTGTTATAATCCCAGGTCTCTAATTCAGTAGGTGTGGCACCGCAACCGCGAGCAAACATTTCCATGTACTCATCGTTGTTGTTTTTGTTGAGAAAAATCCAATTCATTGCCAGTATGCTTCTGTTCTTGCGACTTTGAGATCACTAGCAAGACTACGTCCTGTATTTTTTCTAGCACCTTTCAAATGATCTAACCATGCACCCCAGGCAGAATTAATCAAAGGATGCCCTTCACCTGTGATCAAGTGACTTGACCAATCCAATTCAGTCAACGTGCTACTACGACGCACAGCATCAAACACAAATGAGTCGTGCCACTCGTCTAGCTTGAAGATGCCATTTTCTGCATCATCGTACGCTTGCTGGAACTTGTTTAGAAATAGTTTGGTAGCAGGACTACCCAAGTTCATGGCATACAATCCACACTCGCTAAACTTTCCACGACGTCCCAAGAAACATAGATCTGTTTGTTCTGGACATAGCTTGGCAATATCTCCCGTGGTAATCGTGCTATGGCATATGGTATCTGCATCCATCCATAACAACCAGTTTGACTGAGTAGTTTTGGCACAGTGGAATACGGCATACACCTTGTGCGAAAATCTCACAGCGTCCCATTTGAATCCTTTGCCAGCATCCTTGCGTTTGCTTCTTACTGGATCCTGACTGACATCACCATTGGCTTTGGGAACACCACGCCAAGTATTTTTAAACGCAACCAACTCTGGGCTGACAGATTCTAGGTCATGCACAACCAAGTTGGGTGCTGATTCAGCTACATCACATCCTTCGGCATACACAACCAATTGAACTTCTTCGGGCCAGTTTTGCAAAAAGGTTTGTATCATGCGCCGGCCATACTTCTCATAACCGCTGGCATTAAAAGTGGTACATACAGTATATTTCATCAAAAATACTTATGATTAAAAACATAGCATATTATCCTTTGCAACGTGCCCTAAATGGTGGTCCTCCTATGAATGCCATGCTTAGTGCTTTGCGTGATGCCGGAATAGAAACACAAGAGTGCAGTCGAGATTCAGATGCTGTACTCATATGGTCAGCACTGTGGTCTGGCAGAATGGCAGCCAACCAGGCAGTATATAGACATTACCGGGCTCAAGGCAAGCCTGCAATCATCATTGACATTGGTGCATTGCATCGTGGCACAACATGGAAGGTTGCAGTAAACAACATCAATGCCACAGGCTACTATGGACACTTAGACAATCTAGACTGGAACCGTCCCCGGAAGATGAATTTAAAACTAGGCACTCTTGCAAATCCAAAATCACACATTGTGATTGCGGCACAGCACACACAAAGCGAACAATTGGCAGGGGTTGATCTAGATCAATGGATACGGTTGCAAATACAACTGTTAAGAAATAACACAGACAGACCTATACACATCAGACCGCATCCTCGATGTAGCATTAACACAGCAGGACTAACAGGAGTTAAAATTGAATCACCCAGCAGAGTATCCAACACTTACGATACATTTGACTTGGGACTAGATTGCCATGCCATAGTAAACTACAATTCAGGACCGGGCATACAAGCGGCCATAGCAGGTGTGCGCCCCGTAGTTGAGATGAGTAGTTTAGCGTATCCTGTTGGGGTTGGCCTTGCTGATATAGAACAACCTTACACAACCAACCGAGACTTATGGCTTGCACAAATCAGTCATACCGAATACACTGTGCCAGAATTAGAACAAGGCTTATGGCTAAGAAGAATAGAATCAGCACTGGCATAACTGACTGTGCCTGTGTGATACACAGCACCGGATACGACTGGACCTATGTTGAACGGTTGTACAACATGCTGGAACGTAACTTGCCTGGAGGCCTACGTTTTCATGTGTATACAGAACACGACCGTAGTGTGCCTCCGTACATGGTCAAGCACATACTAGAAGACTGGCCTGGGATCGCTGGTCCAAAGAAATCATGGTGGCACAAACTGCAGGTGTTTAACCCAGACCATCATGAAGGCAATTTGCTTTACTTTGACCTTGACACTGTTGTTGTTCGTGATGTAAGTTGGATTACTCAATTAGATTCCACCTATCTCTGGGGCATTAGAGATTTTAGGCATTTACAAAATTCCAAAATTAACACTCTGAACTCCAGTGTCATGTGGTGGAATGTCAAACATCATGCATGGATATGGGAAAAGTTTAAAAATAATGACATTGCCAAACTGTCAAGACAGTACCCCGGAGATCAAGATTACTTGTATGCAACACTTGGGCACAACAGAATTCGTTACTTTGATGATGCACAATTGAAAAGTTGGCGGTGGCAGTGCTTTGACGGCGGCTACGACTTTCAGTATAGAAAGCACAGAGCACCAGGACAAGGCACACTGATTGACGGTAATACTTCTGTTTTAGTATTTCATGGCAACCCCAAACCCCACAAAATTAACGACAAAGTAGTACAAGACCTTTGGAAATAAACGGTTGACCAATAATTCCCAATTTGCTACAATAGAAGTATTGTAAGAAATAAGGAGTCCAAAATGGGTTACAAGGTTGTTGACACTACAGACATGATGCGCACCAAGTACGAGCCACGTAAAGGACTGGAAGGTCCGTTCAACTTCTCAGGCCAAGTGTTGTATTATGACAACAAAGAGGGCGCCTACTACGATCCCACTACAGATTTCTACGTTTCCAAAGAGGAAATGGACATTATTAACCAGCGTTTTTACGAAGTGCTTAAAAAATAAGCAGTTTTGTTGTAAAAAAGCCACATTTTACCATTTGACCAATAATTCCCAAACTGCTATAATACTTGTATAGTAATTAAAAAGGAGCCAGAGATGCAGATAGCCACAGCAATTGCCCAACTCAACAAAGAACAAGAGTTTTTGGGCATGGGATTTTTAGAACTCTTGCAAGACATTCAAAAGAATGGTGCAATGGTCTACAGCGAAAAAACCATGGCAGCTTTCAGGGTATTCATGGTGCAGGGTAGCAAGATGTTTGCTCCGGTTGACCAATAATTCCCAAACTGCTATAATACTTGTATAGTAACTAAACGGAGCCAACAATGCAAAACTGGACTGACAAAATCATCCATTGGAACCAATTGCCCGGAACAGAAGTCAAACGTCTGTTAGCTACCTGGGGCAAGACGCCAGCAGATATTGCCAAGTATGACAAGAAGCATGGGTTTGTAAACTCTGCTCCAAAGTCACAAGTGCCTGCGCCAGTGGAAAAGACAGCAAAGCCTGTAGTCAGCCCTGCGCCTAAAAAGGCAGTGGCCAAACCAGTCGCTCGTCAAAAGCACACCGGTGCCGATGGTGAGATCAAGTTTGTAGCACACAGAAATCTCTATGTGGGATTCTTAGGCGGCAAGGTAGTGGTAACCAAACGTACCGTAGATGCCTGCCGTACCGTGTTGCTCGAACAGTTTGGAATTGAGGCTGTCAAGGTTGACGCTTAATTCGACTTCTGCTATAATTTAATTTTAACGCACAACAAGGAGCCAACCATGAGTGCCATTCGTATCATTAAGGGTGAGTATCGTAACAAGCCCGTCCGCAATATTGCTTTTACTTTAGTGTCAGGCTATGCCTCTGGCGCCAAAGGCAATTATGTTACTGTCAAGAATGATGGTAACTTTCCCAACTGCCCTGACACCGTGCGTGTCAAGGTAGATTCCATCCAAGATTTTGAATATGTAACAGGAGAAGCCGTGCAAGACAATACAGTACATTTTGAGAAGCCCACAGTAGTTGAGACAGATGACGAGGCCATGGATCGTATCCGTGAGCGTTTTGACATCCTACACGAGATGACCAAAGCCACAGTGTCAGGTGACATCCGTGCTATGATTGTGAGCGGCCCTCCTGGTGTAGGCAAGAGCTACGGCGTCGAGACAGAGATTGAGAAAGCCTGCTTGTTTGACAAGTTGGCAGGCAAACGACTACGTGCAGAGGTAGTTAAGGGCAGTGCCACTCCCATTGGCCTGTACCAAACTCTGTACAAATACAGTGACGCCAACAGTGTAGTAGTGTTTGACGACTGTGACAGCATCTTGTTAGATGACGTTGCTCTTAACTTGCTCAAGGGTGCCTTGGACTCTGGTAAGAAGCGTGTGATATCCTGGTTGTCTGAGAGCAGTGCCTTGCGCCGTGAGGGCATCCCAGACCGTTTTGAGTTTAAAGGCAGTGTCATCTTTATTACAAACTTGAAGTTTGACAAGATGAAGTCGCAAAAATTGCGTGACCACTTGGACGCCCTCCAAAGTCGTTGCCACTACCTGGACTTGACACTTGACACCATGCGTGACAAGTTGTTACGTATCAAACAGATTGCCAAAGATGGTGTGTTGTTTGCAGACTACGACTTAAATGAGTATGCACAAGACGACATCATTGACTTTATGCATGACAACAAAGATCGTTTGCGTGAGGTATCCTTGCGCATGGCGCTCAAGATTGCAGACTTGCGCAAGAGCTTTCCTAACAACTGGAAGCGCATGTCAGAGACAACTTGCATGAAGAGTGCCTAATTATGTACAAAATTTATGATGGTGATTTGTTTTTGTTTGCTGTGGATACCAAGTACGAGGCAGACGAACAAACGGAACAAGGTTTTCGCGTGGTAGTGGTAAGTTAGTTCATTTCTTTTCCTTTTTTCCTGGGCATATCGGTTGGCTCCGGCCCAGGCTTTGTGACAGGTACCCCTAAAAAGGTACCTGTCTTTTTGACTTTGTTAATGTACTACTGTATAATCTTAAATACTTGATATGACTTTTTGCTACTCTCCTTGGTCCAATATTGACGTCAGTCCACAAGGTGCTCTCACGCCTTGTTGTAAATTTCAAATGTCCAAGTATGATGAATCGTTTAATGTGCAGACACAGACATTGCCCGAGTATTACAGAAGTGCCTTTTTGTCTGAAATCAAGCAAGAATTTACACAAGGACAATGGCCACGTGGATGTGAGCGATGCCGCATTGAAGAAGAGAACAACATTGCCAGCAAGCGGCAACTGGATTATGAACGCTGGCAACAGCATTATCAACAGTATGATCTTGACAGTGGCAAGTGTATTACTGCCAGCATTGCATTTGGTAACACTTGCAATCTAAAATGCATAACATGTGGTCCTTACAGTAGCAGTAAATGGCAACAAGAGTATCAAAAGATACACAATGTCAACATCAGACCTGTTAAATTTTATAGAAATGATTTTGTAGAAAAGTTTATAGAACAAGCCCCGGGCGTTATTCATTTGGACATACCTGGAGGCGAACCGTTCCTGTCAGGAGTGCAAGAACAAAAACGCTTGTTAAATCATTATGTAACAACAGGACAAGCCAAATATATCAGTTTACATTACACCACCAACGTAACGTTATTTCCCGACCAAGAGTGGTGGGATATCTGGAAACATTTTCAAAATGTTGATATTCAACTTAGCATAGACGGAGTTGGTAACAGATATGAATACATCAGATATCCGGCCAAGTGGACAGAGGTAGTCGAGAACATCAAGAGATATATTGAAAAATACCAAGGCAACATTCAACTTAGTGTGAGTCACACTGTGAGTGCATACAACATCTATTATCTTGACGAATTCTTTACATGGTGTTATACTGTAGGACTACCAACACCTTGGTTAGGGCGTGTGCACAATCCTGCACACATGCAAGCAACAGTTTGGCCGCGCTCAGTGAAAATAGACATAGCTGATCATTTGTGTAAAAGTCGGCACCCAGATGCAAAAGTTTGGGCGCAGTTGTTGTTGAATTCGGACAACAGTCAACATTTTGATCAATTCAAACAAAGAATACATCAGCACGATCAATACAGGAATTTGGATTTCAAAGTCGTATTCCCTGAATTAGCACAATACATATAGTATGATTAATGTTATTTTTCCTCCAGGATGTTATGGTACATACATTGCAAGATGTTTATATAACTATACCAACTTAAGAAATAGCCCGTTCACAGACTTTGAGTTTGACTCAGCAGGCAGCAGTCATTATCATCGAGAAAATACACATGCTCGATCAGTCATAAAAGCCAAACACGTTGACACTTTTGACCATAGCTCACCCGTCCAGCTGGTTGTGGTGCCATGTGTAGAACATGGCCTTGATTATTATAACAATCAGTTTGTTAAAAACCAGCACAGTCAGCTGATCCGATACATCACTAAGCAAATGCCCAAAGAAGAAGTCAATCACAAACTCAAGCATCAATGGAACTATCACGGAGAGTTTGATGCAACAGTACCGCGTTGGATTATGAGAGAGTGGTGTTCTTATTGGATTGCAGACGCATTGAATTCAGCGTATAATACAACAACATATCATATGCTAGATTCAACTGTAAAAATTTCTACAAAAGATATATTTGAAAACTACACAGAAACATTAACAAAAATTGTGTCAGCTTTGGAATTAACTTTTACAGTTGACCAAGACAAAATCGATATCCAACACAACAAATTTTTGGCAGTCCAGAAATTCCATAACAGTCAAAATAGATGTTACCAATATGTACAAGATTTACTTGCAGGTGTTAACACAAACATATATGTGCATAGCATCTTTGATGAAGCATACATACAACACCTACTACGTCAGCACAACATAGAAATACAGTGTGATGGCCTCAACACTTTTCCAGATAGTACCCACCATCTAAGAACCATAATTTATGAAACAATGCACAATACAAATACGTGACGAAGTCAATATCAAACTAGAAGGTCTTGACTTGGATGTGCGTAAGAAACTGGTTAACACATTTAAGTATGAGAATCCGGCAGCTAGGTATTTGCCTGCTGTGAGACTTGGACGGTGGGACGGCAAGATTGCCTACTTCCAGTTAGGTGGCAGCACGTACACAAACCTGCTGCCTGAGATTATTCCCATACTAGAGCAATATGACTATGACATTGAGCTCGATGATCAGCGTGATTACTCAAACACATTTGAGTTTGCTGAAATGCGGGAAGACACGTTTGCTGGCACAATGTGGCCCAATGGCCACCCAATGGTCGGGCAACCCATCATGTTGAGAGACTACCAAGTAGAGATTATCAACAACTATTTGCAGAACCCGCAATGCATACAAGAAGTGGCCACAGGCGCAGGCAAAACTATTATGACAGCAGCACTAAGTTGGAATGTACAACCTTATGGCAGGTCAATTGTTATTGTGCCCAACAAGAGCTTGGTAACACAAACAGAAAAGGACTATGTTAACTTAGGACTAGATGTAGGTGTGTACTTTGGTGATCGTAAAGACTATGGCAAGACACATACCATTTGCACTTGGCAAAGTCTAAACAACTTGCTTAAAGATTCCAAAGAAGGTACAGCATCATTTACCATACAGGACTTCATGGAAGATGTGGTATGTGTTATTGTAGACGAAGTACACATGGCCAAAGCAGACGCACTCAAAACTCTGCTGACAGGCATCATGGCTAGAGTGCCAATTCGGTGGGGATTAACAGGAACAATACCCAAAGAGAAGTTTGAAAGTCAAGCCTTGTTGGTTGGACTAGGTCCTGTTGTTAGTAAACTGTCAGCAAGTGAACTACAAGATCGAGGTGTGCTAGCACAGTGCCACGTTAATATTGTGCAGTTGGTAGATCACGTGGAGTATTCCAACTATCAAAGCGAGCTTAAATACTTGCTTGAGGAATCAGGTAGATTGGATACCATGGCGGACCTTGTGCGCCGTGTAAACGAAACAGGCAACACACTTGTGTTAGTAGACAGAACAGAATGCGGTAGACAACTAGTAGAACGACTAGGTGATGGTGCTGTGTTTGTGTCCGGAGCAACAAACGCAAAAGCGAGACAAGACGAATATGATGAAGTGGCTGACGCAACAGGTAAAATCATTGTGGCAACTTATGGTGTGGCTGCTGTTGGTATTAACATTCCCCGTATTTTTAATCTGGTACTCATTGAGCCTGGTAAGAGCTTTGTTAGAGTTATTCAGTCGATTGGTCGTGGCATACGTAAAGCGGAAGATAAAGACCATGTTCAGATCTGGGACATAACATCAACCTGCAAGTTTGCCAAACGACATTTAACCAAGCGCAAACAGTTTTACAAAGAAGCCAACTATCCTTTTTCAGCAGAGAAATTAGAGTGGATGAAGATCAAATAAATTTGACTTCTACTACAAAATAATGTAATATACAACTATGCGAATATTAACACTAGACAATCAACACTATGACCTTGACCATTTGCCTGAAGAGGTGGATGACATGAGGTTTGCCATACTAGACAACTCTAATCCAGCAGATCCTGACTATCACTTTATTCCTTTAATCTTCTTGGAAAGTTTTAACTCGCCGGCCTTGGTGTTACGCATAGGCGATAACACAATCAAGATGCCCATGGACTGGCAAGTGCTGATTGGCGAACCCGAGATTGGTGACTTAGAAGTGTTACCACTAACATCAATTAACGATCGTGGATTCAAAGTATTCCAATTCAATCCTCTTACCAGCTTTCGTCCCAGCTTCCCGGACATTGAAATCTTGGATGTGTATCATGAAGTATCTTGGTACGCTCCCAAACTCAAGAACGGACAAATGCTAGCAGTGCCAATTACTGACGGTGATGAGCCAGAGTGTGTGTACTTTGTCAAAGACATCAGTCGTAACTGCGAGATAGTTGATTACAACAAAGCATGGTAACGCAATATGGGAAGTCTCAAACCCGATGCAACTTACATATATGAACGAGTTGGTTCCACGGTGTTCAGGCGAGAATTTGGCCAAACAGAACGAGAAGTAGTGGGGTACGATTATCGCACGTCAGATGGCCGTCCACTAGTTGATCACATGAAAGAAGACAAGCTGTGGGGCAACATCAGGCGAGAGGCTCTGACTAATCCTGCTTTACAAGCCGCCCTGGATCGTGCTATAATAATCTACAACTTGAGCAAAACAAATGAGTGATAAACTGAGCATTGCTAACGAAATGAAAATGTTTGACCATAAGGTTAGAGATTTCTACGACGAGTTAACAGATGAAGAGCGCAAGAAGTTTGCTCCATTCCTTATGATACGCTGGGGTAGTGCAGTAGAAGGATCCAGGGACCTACAGGAGTTCTATGTTATTTCTACAAACGAACGACTAAACAAAAACTTCTTTAACATCAGTTCATCCAAACATCGTAAATTACAATGGCTGATGGCCACAACTGTAAGCCCGGGCATGGGCTCTATGAGACACAACTGGATTGCACCCAAGAAAAAAGAAGCAGGTGCAGGATCAATAAAAAAACAACTGGCAGAACTATTCCCGCATTACAAGTCAGACGAGATAGATGTTATGGCCGCAATAACAACCAAAAAAGAACTTGATCAATACATTAGAGCACATGGCCGAGACAACAAGTAAGTTCACGTGTGAGTTTTGTAAAAAAGAGTTTGCAAGAGAAAGCTCTATTGCAGTACACATGTGCGAGCCCAAGCGCAGGCGCATGGAACAAAGCGAACGTGGTGTTCAACTGGGATTCCAGGCCTATATTAAGTTTTATGAAATGGCCCAGGGTACAGCCAAGCTCAAGACCTTTGAGGATTTTTGTGACAGCCCTTACTACCGAGCCTTTGTAAAGTTTGGTCGTTATTGCGTGAACACACGGGTTATTAATCCTGCACAGTTTATGACTTGGCTGCTCAAGAACAACAAGAAAATTGATCATTGGTGCAGTGATAAAATCTACACAGAATACTTGTTGTTTTATTTGAAGGTAGAAGCTGTAGCAGACGCACTGGCTAGAGCAGTAGAGTACAGTATTGACTGGGAAGAAAAACACACACATCCAGCACATGACTGTTTACGTTATGGTAATAGCAATGTGTTATGTCATGCAGTCACAACAGGACGCATATCACCTTGGGTGATATATAACTCAGAATCTGGTCAAGAGTTTTTGAACAATTTAGACTCATCTCAGATTGCAATGATATGGCCATACATTGATAGTGATGCCTGGGCCAAGAAGTTTCACGACTACTCAGCAGATCAAGAGTATGCCAAAGAAATACTAAAACAAGCAGGATGGTAATGAAAAAGTTGGCTGCTATTGGTGATAGCTTTTCCACAACCACGTATGGACGTAGTTGGCCAGACCATGTGAGCGATCGCTTACACAGTAGTTTAGTCCGTGCATGCAGTGCTGGCGCCGGCAACGCATTCTATGTAGAAAAATGTCATGACATTGTAAAGGACCCAGAAGTAGACTTGGTAATTGTTCAACTTACTGAACCCTCCCGAGTTGTAATTGGATTACAAACCTGGCAGAACATACAAGCAGGCGAACAGGAACACCCAATTCCCGCACCTACGGATTATTACGATCCCTCTCATAATAACATTTACAAAGATATTGGGTGTTATACCATGAATGTGCATGACAATCGTCGGTGGTTAAATCCACTAACTGGACAAGATTCGGGTGACCTAGACAAGTTTTGGTTACGAGAAGTAGCAGGCACACGATTTTATGATTACCAAACTATCCACAATATGTTGGCAATCAAGGCATTGTGCGACCAGTGGAACAAACCTTTGATATTTTTTTCCTGGTTTGTTGACAGTGACAAATTGTTGTTACCAGGATATGAATGGTTACACAATGTTGTTAACATTATACCTGGATCGGCAGCTGAAGAATGCAATCGTATGATGCTCAAAAAAACTGATTGTGGACACTATGCAACTGCGGAATCACAACAATTAGTTGACACATGGCTATGGCCACATGTACAATCTATGTTAACAGATATAATATTATGATCAAAAATATAACATCAGGGCCAGGAGTACAGATCAGCAACAACTATGGAAGCTGGCCCACTTTTTATACTACTCCGAGCTCAACAGGCAATACTCTGATTGGCCAAATGCGCTACAACGGCTCTAGCCAAAACATAGAAGTATATGACGGCTCTACATGGATGCCCATGATTGGTTCATACCCTACAATTGAACTCTCAAGTGATGTGCAAGCAGTTATAAACTGGGCCAGAGCAAAGATGGCACGAGAGGCTGAACTACGCATGTTAGCAACAAACAATCAATCAGTGGCAGATGCATTAGCGGCAGTGGAGAAAGCACAGGAGCAGTTGGAAGTGGTGGCAACATTGGTCACAGTATGAGTGCAGATATTGACATTGACTTTGCTGACAGAGACAGCGTACTGAAGCTGATCCAGTACACTTCGGCACGACAGATCACACAAGGTCAAGTACGTCGACACAACTCCGGAGTGTATGTCACAGATATTCCTTACGATCCCATAAACAACTGTGCGGCCCTGGAATACGAAGAAGCAGAGCAACGTGGTTATTTTAAAATTGATCTGTTGAACATGAGTGTATATCAACTGGTTAAAGATCCCGCGCACTATCAAGAGATGTTGGTAGCTACACCGCCATGGGATAGACTGTGGCAAGATACCACATGGGCAAAACAACTAGTTCACGTGGGGAACTACACGGACCTGTTGAAAAACATGAGACCAAGTACTGTGCCACAAATGGCAGCGTTTATATCAATTATTAGGCCGGGAAAAGCACACTTACAGAATCAGCCCTGGGCAGATGTGTTCGCAAGTGCGTGGGATGGAGATGACAGTCAGGGATACACGTTTAAAAAGTCACACAGTTTGTCTTATGCAATGCTAGTTGTGTTGCACATGAACTTGCTCAATCAAGACGTCGTACCAGTGTAATTGATTTACGCTTGCTCTTTTTGCGAGATATGTCTAGTAAACTGCAAGCAGGTCCATGCAAAATTTCTAAATCTTTGTTGACAAAAGTTCTCAAGGTGTAACGGAACGGCTCCCATTCAGTGCGCAAAAATATGTTAATGGGGATAGATCTGTTGCTTTCCCACCACCATGTTGTGGCCAGTTCCAAGAACTTCATTTTATCTTCTTGTAATGGTATACTACCAAAGTCGTAGATAGTTGTGACTGCGTCGTCCTTGTTCTGAACCACCCCCACGTACTCCACGTTTGCATACACGCACAGCGTGATAAACGGATACTTTTCCGTCAATTTGTCAAAGATATTATTACCCATAAATATTGTTCTATGTATTCCACCACCGTTTACTTATATCAGCAAATCACCAGAGTGTTATTGATTGACACCAGCGGTGGCTATTTCACAGCGAGGTACGATCCAGTGTACGCAAAACAATTAACAGTAAACAAAGGCGTTGATAACGTACTTTTGTTTGAATTTATTAATCAGGAACAAAAACCTGTAAACATCACCGGCAGCACATTTGTGTTCCGTATGATCAGCCAAAATGGCGATGTGCTGTTGCTCAGCAAACCAATGGAAACTCTGAGTGCCGCACTTGGCAGAGTCAAGGTAGTGCTAACCACAGAAGATACCATTGATTTGGTAGCACAACCTGCTAGCTATAGCATACAACGCACTTCGGGCAATTATGTTCAAGCGGTGTACACAGATGCCAATAGCCAAGCACGAGCCGACTGCAACATTGTAGATTCAATACTGCCCGAATTTCAGGACAGTGCCAACTTGACTATCCCCACAATTTATGGACCAAATGCCTGGCCGCAAAATCCCCCAAGCACCTGGCCAGACTGGGCTCTTACACCGCAGCCATTGAATGCCGCACACGCAACAGAATTTTATTCAAGTCAAATTCCCACACACGGTGCCAGCTTGACCACAATCAAAATGGACCTAACACATTACACCGGCACAATCAAAGCACAAGCAGCCGAGGACTATGAAGCACCTTGGTATGATGTAACGGATTCGACACAGTATTTGGATGCAACAGAAAGCATTTATCTTAATGTGCTTGGATTCCATCCACTGATTCGAGTGGCATTTAATCAAAGCCAAGGTTTTGGTGCCACTGCCACTGCCACAGTGGTCGACGGAATGGTCACAGGTATCACAGTCAACAACACCGGCCAACACTATGTGGCAGCACCAAATGTGTTAATTGTGGGCAATGGTGCAGGAGCCAGAGCAGTGGCCAGTATAGGATCTGATGGTGGCATTGGTCCTATCACTGTGACCGATCCAGGCTCTGGATATTTGCCAATAACGTTTGGCAATCCGGTCTATGCCAGTGTTATCATAAACAACGGCACTATTACCAATTTGATGTATCGTTGATTGATCTTTGTTGATAGATCTGTTATACTAAACAGATGCTAGACATTGTCTCCTACTTACCCGGCAAACGCAAACATACTCCGTCAGGATGGATCAGCTTCAATGCGGTATGTTGCGGCCACAACGGCAACAACATAGACAAGCGACAACGTGGTGGACTCAAGGCCTCTGAACAAGGCTGGAGTTATCATTGCTTCAACTGTGGATACACCGCTAGCTTTATCCTTGGCCGCTCAGTGAGCTTTAAGGCCCGTAGGCTCTTGAGCTGGATGGGTGTACCTGATGCTGAAATTGATTTCCTTAACCTAGAAAGTCTACGCCATAGAAGTATCAATGGCATATTAGAAGATCGTCAAAAAACTTTTAACTCACTCTCTGCAATTGAGTTTGAAGAACGTGACTTGCCACCGTTTGCTGAACTGTTGACTGATGAAGGCAGCTATAGAGACTATGTGCGTTCAAGGAAGGTGCCAGAAGACTTTCCTGTAATGGTGCAGATACAAAATGACGGCATCCACTGGACAAGACCGCACGTGATAATTCCATTTACCCATAATGACCAGATTGTGGGTTATACATGTAGATTTCTCGACAACAAAACGCCTAAGTACATATCCGACAGCCAACCTAACTATGTGTTTGGCACAGATCTACAAAACAAAGCCTGGGACCATGCGTTAGTAATGGAAGGCATATTCGATGCACTCAGCATTGGAGGCCTTGCTGTGATGCACAACACCATCAGCGATGGACAGGCTAGACTCATACGCAGTCTAGGAAAACAAATAACAGTGGTGCCAGACCAAGACATGGCTGGCCTGGAACTAATCGATCGTGCTGTAGAACTAGGATGGGCTGTGAGC
>Ga0209353_10001030_pt1 | contig 16193 bp, 9 predicted proteins | sample LauGreSpBDMM15SD_2_FD_187561 | JGI IMG/M metagenome (GOLD analysis project Ga0209353, IMG submission 187561) | Freshwater lake microbial communities from Lake Michigan, USA - Sp13.BD.MM15.SD (SPAdes) (version 2) | ecosystem: Environmental > Aquatic > Freshwater > Lake | place: Lake Michigan, USA...
TAAAACAAAATGAAGAAGCCGTGAAGGAAGAGTACTACATGCCAAAGCTATTTGGTACAGGGAAGACAGTTGAGTACGAGATTGATGGAATGAAAAAATCCTTCTGTAAATTAACTGAGTGGGCAAATGGAGAGGGCTATGATGTAAGTTTCGAAAGTGAAGTCAGTAAAGGAAGGTGGGAGAGTAAGAGAATTGAACTTCATACAGACGAACTAGAAACATTCTTTGCTTGTCTTAACCACTTTAAATACTTTGGATGAAACCAATACATAAATTAAACAACGGTAATGGTGCAACACTTTGCAACCATTGTAGTAAGATTATACCCACTGGATTAACTGATGCTTTATTTTGTAGCCTAGAGTGTGCCGTCAAGGAAAACTGGAGTTATGAAGAGTATAACTACAAGCTAGTTCGAGAAGACGGTCTAATAAAACAGTCTGAGGATGTTTGTTGGTTAGAGTTTGATGAGAACGGTAAGTTCAAATCAAAGCACAAGGACATAGCTGTTGGCAGAAGCCTGATGATGTCTCCATTCAGTCAGTTCTTTACCTGGCAGACGACAGACATAAAAGAGATTATAGAACAAAGAAAAGACTATATTAAATTCAAAACAACAAACTCAATATACGAATTATATGAAAAAGCAAATATTTGTAGATGATAACTACGACTACGACTACGAGGTAGTAAACGACAACGTGCACACGCTAAGCAGGAGCTATGCTTCACAGTGGTCTGACCACGTGAGGGGAGAGGTGGCACTGAAGATTGAAGACGACGGTAACGGACTTGTTGTCAGGTTCAACGAGAAGGGTAGGATCGACTACTCTGAGGCAGAGCAGCTGTTCATCCTTCTGAAGCTGATAATAGATCCAGCGAAGTACGAGATCTCAACCAAACAACCACTTTAAAGGCAAGACGCCCAGGATTACTGGGCGTTCTTTCTGTTCTTATATTTTTTATTGTATATGTAGATAGACTTATTATTTATCCTCTTACCAGCTGAGTTCATGGCTTTTCCCAACTCCTTCAACTCCTCACCCTCTAAGTTAGGTCCGTACCTCTGATTTAACTTCATGGCCTGAACCTCTGGAACATCTTCGAATATAATGTCTAAAACAGACTTGTCTATGTTCATATTGTGTATGTATGCGTTATATTTTTTAGCATACTTCATATAGTCCATAGGCTCGAAGTTTTCTTTTACAAGATCAATAAGCTCCTTCTTTGTTAGATTACCTCCTCCATCGTACTTCTTCTTTATCTCGTTGTACACCTTCTGCTCGCTATTCCATACCTTAGTCTCTAGTAAGCTCTCTTGGTACTCTTTCTCATCTTGATCCTTATACCTTATGATTTTCTTGTCAGTGTACCTTACAACCTTCTTTCCGAAGGCATCACCAACACCTGACATAGCCTCCTTAACCTCAGAACCTAGTCCGTCACTCTTATTGAACAGTCCATCGTACGCAGAGTATATCAAAGGAATTGTAGGGTTAGTGTTCGCGCTTGTTATAACCTTCTCTACCATAACCTTAGTTCTGGCTGGTGATAAACCAAATCCAGGAGCCAGGTCCTTATATATCTGATCAACTCTATCATCAAACATCCCCTCTGCCTCTGGTAATATTTTTTTGTTGTCAGGCTCTCTGAAGATCTTATCCCCAGTGAACGTGTCCTTGTTTGCCCAGTAGCTAACAAGACCAGACGCTACAGGGTTCTTACCAGCTAACTCCTGAACAGTGACTGGTAAAGGATTTGATTTATTGACTGCCTCTAGCATAACCTTAGAGTCCATGTCGTAATCTATACCCTTAGAATTAAAGAACTCCTTATATATTAGCTGCTCTGCAACTGTACTGATGACAGATAGTACTGGAAGTTTTTTAACTCTATAGTACTCGTACTCACCGTCCTTATTTTTCTCACCAGTGAACATGATGTGGTAGTTGGCCTTCTCGTACTCACTCAAAGAGTTCATAGCATCCATTATCTTTTTAGTTCTGTCCTCGTCATCATCACCACCTACTGCATTTATAAGCATTGCGAACGAACCAGCTGCTAGGCTTGAGGCCATTACCGTGTACTGAAGCACGCTGCTTGAGAACCCAACAGGATCCTTCTTAGCAAAGTCAATAGGTCTTCTTATACCCTGAAGTGCAGCATTAAAGTAAGGGAACACAGCATCTATGTTCTTGGCCACATCGCCTCCCTGACTAAAGTCCATAGTCTCTCTAGACTGTCTTCCAGCATTCCACATGATGTCATCAAGCTCCTGCGCGTTTGGCTCTCTGTTGTTCTCTTTCTTAAAATCTTTAATAGAGTCCTCCTTAACCTTCTGGAACACAGACAGTCTGAACGCAACCTCTGATGTCTCACCAAGTAATGACATAGCCCTTCCGTACGCAACAAGTCCCTTCTGAACTGCCTTTGTAACCCCCTTAACTGGGTTCATTGACTCTAGAGATCTAAGACCATCACTGGCCATATAGTCTAACGCACCACCGTGGTTTATGTACTCATTAAATACCTTGTTGTACTCGTTAGAGACAAACAGTTTCTTTACAAAGTTCTTGGTATAGTCTCTGGCTAACTGAGCTGTGGCCATAGGCTTGAACTTAGAGTACACGTCAGAGAAGAACGCGATGTTCTGGAAATCGACAGCGGTGTTACCAATAATAAACAACGGGTTTCCACCAGTAGCAAAGAATCTAAGTATCTTAGTTCCAGTTAGTTTACCTAGTGTCTCTAGTGCCTTGTTCTTATTCTTTACGTCAAGGAGTTGCTTTGCGTACTGATCCTTAAGTACAATCTCCACCTTGTTCCCATCATTGAAGTATGACACCTTAGTGTATCCAACTGGCAACCTAGTGTCGTCGTACTTGTACTTCAAACCACCATCCTTCTTGGTACCTACAACTGGGTTGTCAAGTATTATATCCTCAAATGCCTTCTTCTCCTCTGGAGTTGCTTCCTTTATGGCCTTGTCAAACTCTCTCAGCATGTTGTTCTCAAATGCTCTACCCTCTACGCTATTTATACTCATAGCAAGAAGCCACTTAGAGTCCAATATTATTTCGTTCTCATTGTTGTCAGACAACTTCATTATATCGTTTCTAGATATACCCAAGGATTTTGCCTGGGTGTCTATCTCATCAACGCTTAGGTTGTCACCTATGATGTACTTGATGGTCTTTATTGGAGAGTACTCGGTATCCTTTAGAGACTCATAGGTCTCCTCACTGATCCTACCAGACTCGTACAACTTCTTAAGGTTTAACTTAAACACATCAAAGTATTCCGTAGCTCTGTTACTCAGATCATTGAATTTCTTATCACCTAGTGAGTTCTTAAAGTCTGCAAGATCTCTATTGGCATCATCTATCGAGTACCCGTCCATCCCCTTGTATGGTTCAAGACCTAGCTTGGCTCTACTCTCGTTAACTGCAACCATCCTCTTGGCATATATAATCTTGTCAAGTGTGCTCACATCCTCAGAGCTTAGTCCTCCGTATATCTTCTTCTCTGCACGCTTAAATCTTTCAGATGCAAGTGCAGACGCCCCAGCCTTTGTTACAAGTAGGTCGTAAGCCTTCTTAGCAGACTTGTTGTCTATCCTGTTTATTACTCTCTTTATGTAAGCCTGTCTGTCAAGAAGTGACTTCCTGAGGAACGGAGCAAGGTCCTTTATAGATACTCTTTTTTTCTTATCATCTATAGCCTTCTTACTGTCTTCGTATATCTTATTTACAGATGGTCTATCAGTAGAAAGCGCGCTAGTTATCTCTGCATCAGAGAACCCCTTAGCCTTAAGGAATGCGGATATAGCAGCGTCAGAGTACTTTGCCTCCTTGGCTATTCTAACGATCTCGTTAATGTCATTAGTCTGCTGTAGTCTTTCAATAGTTTTATCTTCTGGAAATTTAGTAAACTCTTCAGGAAGAAGACCTATTTTTTGATCTGCAAACTTACCTTTTTCATATATCTCATTTGTTATCTTATCTGCCTCTTCTATATTTCCTTCCTCTCTAAACTTACGAGCTTTTTCTCTTAATAGATCTATCTCTTTATTTACTCCAGAAAAGTTAACATAAGAATTCTGTCCACGTGTTTCAGTAGTTACAGCTCCTTTAGCAATATCAGAATACATTCTTGCATGTACGTTCCATGCATTCTCTTCACCAAGTGGTCCAAAAGAGTTTCCTAGTTCAGCATGTCCAAAGAAATCATGAACAGCACGGAACACATCGTTTATAAGTAATGGTTGTCCATTAGCATCTTTATATCCAGAATCTTTTAGTAAAGGATTCTCAGACCTTTCTTTAGCTGTGATTGGATTATCTCCGAAGCCAGATTCAGTAGAAAATATTTTTATTCTCTTATTATTTCTTAGATCTTCTATTACAGCTTCTGAGTTAGAGTATGGTTCCTCATTATTTATCTCTATCTTATATCCTGACTTTAAGAAATACTTATACTGGTTTAACGTCTCTCTAGCCATAGCTCTGTAAGATGCTTTGACTTTAGGATTATTAGGATCATGCTTCATAGCTATGAATGCATCACTTATTCTCTTAGCATTCTCCTTATCTAACTCTCTAGTTCCTTTAAACTCTTCCCTGTCTTTACCAAATGTTTTTTTATAATACTTATCAGCTATCTCTTTGGCTTCTGGTAATGGTTTATTAAATAATCTATTTCCAGCAGGTATAGTTTTATTTTCCTCTAACTGTGAGCGTTTTTTAGATACGATCTTAGCGGAGTACTTGGACATTCCATGAGTCCTTCCAAGATTTGTAAGTATATTTTTGATATCCCATCCCTTGGCACCCTTCTCCTTTAACTCGTTAGCTGTAGATACGGTCTCTCCTTTTAAGTTTACAAACTCAGGTATTATATCTGTCAGGTTGTATACGCCGTCTAGATGAAGAACCTCTACTACTTGATCTGACTCTATGTGGTATCCATACGACTCGTGATAGAACTTATCATTTGTATCGGTCTTAACTGCTTTAAGGTTTCCCTTTGTTCTTATTATAACTGGAACCTGATGTAAGTCTACTTCTTTAGCTATAGGGTCAGCTAAGGATGTTGCTAAACTTAAGAAGGTGCCAACAGTAGAGAACTTTGGATTTCCAACCTCTGAATTTCCTACCATCTTCTCTAACAAGTCTCTTCTAGATTGAAATGTCATCTTGCTAGATAGTATATAATCTCTTAAGTTGTCAGCCATCTTTATGGCAGATATGTTCCCAGATATGGCTTTTATTGCACCATCTTTTAAATCTTTAGGTGATCCTTTGTCAAATGAATTTAAGATTAATTTTTTAAAAACATCTCTATTTAACTCCTTATTATTTATAGCCTCCTTGAACACCTCCATGGTTATGGATGTCATGTTCTTGTTAGACATGTGAGATACGTTAGACATTACAGCAGGTATAAGGTACTTGTACCCATCAGAGCTTACCTTCATGTCGTCAATTATTCTATTAACTCCACTCTCTTCAGATGCAGCCCATACCCTACCTGTAACCTCTGGGTATCCTATACCACCGAAGAACGTGTACACTGACTCTAGTACTTTTTCACCGTCTACCAGCTTGTACTTCTTGAGCTCTCCAGCAGTAAGTTTATCTGAAAGTGTTGATGCTGCAACCTGACCATCTATAGTGGATAGGTCAAAGTTCTCTAACACCTTTGTGTTCTCATTTGTTGGGAATCTGTTGAATACAAGAGAGTCTATAAACTTACTCTCTCTCTTTATATCTTTCTTTATCTTTACACTTCCGTACCCAAGTATACTAACATCCCCCTCACTAATAACCTCACCAGTGGATATCTTTCCAGCTAGTGTGTTGAGCAAGTCTATTACCTCGTTGTCTGTGAACGGCTTACGTCCAAACATCTTAGCCAGTTTCTCTAGCCATCTCTTAACAATACCCTTGTTAATCTGAGACATCTTTGGATACCCATCAGCTATGATACCGATTAACTCTGCCAGTCTCTCCTCATCCCTGATAGTCTTGTCTGAGTACCTTGCAGCGAACGCGTCTAACTCAGCCCTTAGCTCTGGGCTTGCGGTCTTGTATACAGCGTCAACCATACGGGCAGTTATCTCCTGAACGGCCTTGTCACCCTTTATCTTGTCTAGGATCACAGCATGGAACACCTCGTGGGCAACAGTCCTACCGTTGGCCTTCTGTTTGTTTATATGGATTACCTTGTCTCCTCCTGCACTGTATATGTACATACCACCAGAACCTGACTCTCCTGTAGCCTTCTTATATGCCTCGTTAGTCTCGTGAACAATAAACTCAACACCAGGAAGGATTCTCTTTAGAGCCTCCTTGGCCTTGTCAACCTGTGACATTCTAAAGCCCTTCTCACTCTCATCAAATAGCTTTGCTAGGCCCTCAAGCTCTGCATCTATTGATGGCTCAAGGAACGAGTCCCTGTAAGCCATAGCCTCGTCATAGTCGTCGAACGTCTTCTCCTCTATGTCTAGCTTACCCTCTGGGTCGTAGACCATTGCAACAACATCTGGTGTGCCGTGCTTCTCTTTGTTATAACCAGGAGGGACTCCGTATTCCAAGCTAAAAGGTACTCTAGATACAACCCTGAATCCAGCCTTAATGTACTGTGGTGTAAGGTACGTGTCAAAGTTGTCCAGCTTCCTACCTCCAGCGGCTACAGCTCTCTTAAGTAGGTCCTGTGCAACACCCTTGGCCTTTGATGTGGCCTTCTTGAACAGACCAGCGATGTCACCGTCAGGCTTAACTATAGCGGCACCATCAGGTGTGTCTATAATGGTTCCCTTGGCTGCATCAGCAGCTGACACTGGACTTACGGACCAGTAGGCCTCTGGATCAGACTCCTTGGTCTTGTCTAGCTCTTCGGAGTACTGTTCTGCTTGAGTTTTTGGAGCACCTGGCTCAGTAACTTCAACTGCTGTTGTTTGGGTAGCTTCTTCAGCCTCTCTAAGTTGTCGATTGAGTTCTTCATCGTTTTCTAATATTTCGTTTATAGCTTGTCTCTGTTCTGGTGTCTCTGTCTGTTTTAGTAGAACCTGATACGCAGCGTCTTCCGCAACCTGTCCCTCGTACATTACGGTCTTTCCAGCGTCATCCTTTAGGGATACAGCTTTTACGTTTCCGTCGTTGTCGTACTCGATACCATAGTTAGGTAAATCAGACTGCATGTTCCACTCGTTCTCTCCTACCTTAACCTTACCCTCTGGGGTGACACTTACCATCTCCTCCTGTGGCTTAATTCCTAGTTCCTCTACGGTCTTGTCAGATACCTCATCGATATTTCCAAGGTCGTATACCTTCTTGTTCTTATCCTCGAATATAACCCTCTGACCCTCCTGGTACACGTCACCCTCGATAGGAGTCTCTAGCTTGACACCAGCCTGTGACTCAAGCGTGGCAGGTCTGTTTATAACATCTGTTACCTTCTGGCCTGATGGTTTTACTGCAACTTCTTCTACTGTAGGTGTTTCTACTGCTCTATCTTCAATATACGTACCATTTAATATTGAATTTTTTAATTGAGCATTTTCAACAGCTTCTTTTTTTAATCCTTCTAGTAGTATCGCCTTAGTTTCAATTGTTATTTCATCAGAACTATTTATTTCTTTAGCCTTAGAAGTAAGCTCATCTATTTTATTTGTAGAAGAGACTAGTTTTTCTTTTACATCATCAGGTAACGACTCTATTTTAGAAACGTCATCTTGAACGTACTTCTTATTTTCAAGAATTAATTGTTCTATTTTAGAATCTATTTCCTCTTTTATTTCAGGAGTAAGAGACTGGTTCTCTAGTTGAGATTGAAGATTAAAAATATTTTTATTATTTTCTTTTATCTTCATTCTATCTTGGTAGTTAACAGTATTCTTTATACCAGTTAGTCCAGCTCCAAAGACAATACCTCCGAATACTCCTCCGAGTAATGCATCTGAACCTCCTTCAAACACATTATAATCTTGTGGTTTTACTCCAGTAGCTACGTCAACTGCATTCTCAGCAACTTGACTACTCCACTCTTCTACTCCCTCACCTACAGCAGCCGCTGTTAGTGGTACTTTCTTTAAAGATGATTTGTAGTAATCTATTAGTCCATCCTTTAGAATAGATATAGACTTCTTCTCTCCCTCTCTTGCTACTAGAGCCTTTGCAGCAGATCCTATGCTTGCGGATCCTATTGTTTCTGTAATTGCTTGAGCGAATCCAGATGCCAAAGAGTTAGCTATTCTAGCATTTGCTGTAAGCTCTGGGTTTTCTTTTCTTAGTTGTTCACTTTTTTCAGTACCAAACAACATTGTAGATGCAGCCAATATCTGAGGAGCCTTTGCATAAGCTCCGCCAACCATAATTGCTGCAGTAGTAGGTAGCGACTCAGTAAAACTATTAGTTAACTGTTCGAATCCACCTGTATAATCTCCATTAATAAACGAGTCATAAACTCCTTGAGAGTATTGTTGGTCTAATTGTGTTGATTTTTCTTTTAAGTCTGATACTTCTTTTTGATAGTAGTTCTTAACAGCATTCCTTGAATCTGCTTGTTTTTTAAACTCTTCTGTATCTGGATTCAGTGAAGGTATGTTAAATATTTCAGCTATAAATTTTTGAGGAGCAACAGATAATTCATAACCGTATTCAGGAATAGTAGCAAGTGTAGCTCCTAATTGAGAAGATCCAGTAGCTAATTTATCTATTAATCTAGAACCTGCATCTCTATACTCCTTAGGCTTAAACTCAGCTTTTATTATTTTTTCTTGAATTTCTTTATTTATTACTGGCTTTTTTTCAGCAGGTTTAGCCTGAAGAGTCTGTTGTTCTTCAGGTGTAAGTCCAGTAAATGTTTTCATTTTAGGCGGCCCACCTAAACCATCCGATTCCTGTTGAGGTTCCTGTGCGCCTGTAGCCAAAGAAGTATACAAATCTTGAGGTTGTGAGTCTGATCCCCACAGTTCCTCTTGAGAACGAGGCTTTGAATCTACTTTTTTTTTTAATATAGCGTCTGTTGGAGGAACAAAGTTACTTTTTTTAGACTTAGTTACAACTGCGTCAGATGGCGGTACGAAATTATTTTCTTCCATTTATTATTTTTTTGTGTATGTGTTCCCATCAGGACCTACTAATGATTGACCTTTCTTTAATTTAGCCCACTTTGAATTAAAATCAGACTGTGTACCTGAAGCAGCAGCACTACCTGATCTCAATCCCTGAAGTTGACTCTTATCAACATTTAACTGTTTTAATATAGAACTAAATGAAGGATCTCCTTCCTTTACCACTTCTGTACTCATTTTTTTACCAGGAAGATCTCCGCTTTCTGTTACCCCTGTATACCTATCGTATTTAAGGTATAAGCTCTTAAGTTTTGGTGAATATCCTATCTCGGTAATATTCTGAACGTCTCCACTCTTTCCTATTGATATTGCAGCGTTTCTAACATCTACAACAGTCTTTCCTTTCATTCCTTTGTCTGGAGTTGGATCACCAAATATAGGCTGCTTAGCCTGATACTCTAATAACTGATTAGCGGTAAGTCCTCTGTCAGATCCACCACCACCACCACCTGTAGGTTTATCAGCTATAGACTCATATCCGAGCTGTGACCTTAGGTTGTCCTCAACAGCCTTCTTCGCTTCAGCCATCTGTGCTGACGTAAAGTCTGACGGGTTGTAGTTCCCTGTTCCGTCTAGCTTGTATGTGATCAGTTTTCCTGCGTTAGAGAGTTCTTTTTCTTCAGATGTATACTTACTAGGATCTGTCTGGAATGTAGCCTTATATCCACCCACAGTGTCCATCAAAACACTTCCTATAGCCCTGTCCGTAGACAGCACGCTGTTTGCAATCTGACTAGACATCCTTTCGTACTCTGGTCTAATGGTTGGATCTGATATAGTTCTATTTCCTATAGACTTCTTAAAATCTGCAATCTTATTATTCTTAGCAACCTCAGCAGTCACGTTCACCTTTAACGGGGTGTCTCCCATCAACTTTAATAAGGTAGTAGCGCTAGTAGGTTGAAACTTTGTTGTGTCTATCTTACCAGTCTTGTCATACTCTGCAGCGTACAGGTTGCCACTTGCTGGATCTATGTATGCCTTCTTATTCTGTAGGTCCTGCATACTACCAAGCTGCTCCATCATGTCTGCGGCCTGCTGTCCAACAAGTCCCTTGGACTGAAGGTCTACAAACCTGTCGTAGTTAGAGTTCCAGTTCTTAGCAACACCAGTAAACGCGCCCCAGGAGTCCTTCTGATTCTGAAGGTTCATCTTGTACTGGTTAGGGTCTATCTTGCCCTGCTTCAGTAGCTTCTGTTGTATTAGTGCGTACTGCTTGGTAGAGTTGGCCGCGTCCTGTATGAATGTTCCCATAGACTGGCTGTGTCCAACATCCACCTTGTTAATCTCGTCAACATAGCTCTGGGTTACATCGTCGATCTCCTTACGCTTTGCCTCCCTACCCTCTTCAATCTTTGTTAGATTAGTTGTAAGATCGCTTGCAATCTTACCCCAGTCAACTATAGGGTTACCTGACTCGCCTCTGTCCTTATATCCGTAGTATTCCATTTATTTATTGATCAAAAGAATTTGCATAATTATCGTACCAACTTCCAGCATCTTTTTGAAGCTGAGATAATGTTTTTCTTGGAGCACTTACTGCAGAAACCATATTAGGATTATTAATAGGTCCAAATGTTGCAGGTGCACTAACTGAGCTAATAGGTGTTGTACCAGGTGATCCAAAACTAGATGAAGAATAATTAACTCCTCCAAATCCAGACGTATTACCAGGTTGTCCAGCTATAGAAGTATCGGTAACTGGAGAACCAGTATTCCCATACAAAGGAGCTGCCTTTAGTAACTGTCCTCCTAATGAAGAAATACTTGTTCCTATACTACCATACGCATTCATCTTAGCCATCTCTGCATCTGCAGCAGCTGCCTGTGCTCCAACAGCGCGCTCCTGGTTCATCTTAGCGATAGCGTCTCTGTTTGCCATCTTCTCCTTCATCTGGGTAGACTCTAACGCAAAAAGGTCCTGTCTCATCTGATCTGTTATTCCAGCCTGAGCCTCTGTGGCTGCCGCCTGAACCTTACCAACACCTGCTGCAAGTGAACGTGAGTCCGCCTCCTGTAAAGCCTGAAGTGCCTGCATCTGCTGTGCAGTTCCCTCTCTTCCAGCCTGCTGGTAGGCCTCCATAGGTAGCTGTACACCACCTGCAAACTCCTGTTGATATGCCTGCTCTGCCTTTGCTGCAGCCTCTCCAGCCGCCTGCTCTGCAGCAGACTGAGCCTTTGACTGCTTGGCCGCTGCCGATAGGTTCATACCCACTGAAGCTGCTGTTCCTAATAACCCTACACCTCCACTTATTAAAGCTGCCGTTCCAACTGTCATTGTTGCTAATGCCATTCTATAATATTTTTATCATTTCAAAACATCCCTTTGATCCCTTTACGTATCCAAGTTCCTCGTATATATTTATCAGACTCTCGTTCTTTAGAGATACGTAAGTGTACTTTGCACCTGCGTTCTTTAGTATATTTCCTAGAGAGTTAATAAGAGTTGACAGATATAACTTCCTATTCTCTTTATTTCTGTAGTCTCTGTTTGAGACCACAAACTCTACCCATCCAAGTTTAGAGTTACTCATATAAACAAACCCAGCGCAAACTGGAACATCTCCGTCATATGCAATAAGTCCACCTGTAGCATCATCTGGCAAGAAGTCCCTTGGTGGAACTGGCCATCTCCAGTCCTTCCACCACTTTGTAAGTATCTCGTCGTAGTCGCTATGCTCTAACTTTCGTATATACATACTGCAAAGGTAGTGAATTTTTAAGGATAACTTTTGAAAATACTAGACTGAACATTATATAACTGAACCCTACTTGTTGCTGTGTTCTCTAACTCAAACTGCATGAAGTATCCCTTAAGACCATAGGACTCTGCCTGTAGGTTCTTAGAGCACAGAACCAGGTCTGTAACAAGTGGAAGGCTTCCCCCAGCAACTGAGCAGTTTATGGTTATAGAGTTGCTAGTCCTTGAAACTATAACCCCTATAAATCTAGTTGATCCAACTACGTTAGACACTATAGCTCCAGCATATATGTCACTACCTGTGCTTATAATGCTACCTATTTCTACTGCAAATGTAACAACAACAGCTGCTGGATTAGTTGAAACCACAGACACTGGAACCCCAATACCGTGGTTTGATCTCAGCCTAGGGTCGTTACTATTTGATGCACCACGTATGTACGCAAAGTATCCACCCTCCTTCTCAACAAACTGAGACGCAGAAGCTGTACCCTTAGAAAGGTCCGTGTAGAACGTGCAGTTCCAAGGGTTGTCGTCGTTAGTTACAAACGTGTTGAAGTTCTTCACAACATTTGGATCCAAGTTGAACACACCAGTCACTGTTGAGTTAAACTGTTCATCATAAAAGTTATTTCTTGTATCATTGGTGTTGTGTCTCCACAGGTTCCCATTCTTAAATGAGTAGAAGTAACTGTTCATACCTATCATCTTCTCAGGTATGTAAGAGAAGAATGATGTCCATCCCTGCGATGCGTCGCTGTATGCTAGTGTCATATTATTATTATTTTATCCTGGATTTGGAATGTTGCAAAATGTTGGGTTACCACACACGTCTACTGCTGTAGGACTATAAATATATGAGTCTGGAGCTTCAAATTCAGTGGTGCTCATAATCTCTCCACAAATAACGTTATCCATATCAGCAGTTCTAACATATTGTACTATGTCTCCTACTACAAACGTATTAGAACCTATAGCTGCAAAAGCATCAAATCCATCTGTACAAGGTGTTATATTAAGACCTCCCCTTACTCTATAACAAGCTACTTTACCTACTGATGCACACGATGCAACATCTGTAAGAATTCCGTCCAACTGTCTTCTATAATTTACATTATCAGAGTAGTACCCATCTGGGGCCACCTCTGTCAACAAGCTGTCCAGGTAAACTGTAGTTGCCGTTGAAAAATTTTCTGAGTCTATGTATACGTTCATACTGGTACTGCTTCTATATAAAAAGTTAATGACTGAACTACACCAGATGCCTCTCTAACATAAAAGTCAAACCCAGTTGTTAGGGTGTTTGTAAAGTATGGAGTGTAAGCATCATAATTTGATTTAGCTGTATTCGAGTTAGACCTTACAAATATTCTTACATAGTAATCAGCACTTGGCATTACTGCACCACTAAAAACTACCACCACCTTAGACATGTTTGTAAAAGGAATTGATGCAGTAGCACTAGCTATCTCTCCACCAACCGTTAACGCTCCTGTTGTTCCAGATATATCGGGTAATACAAAGTACCCTCTCTTATAAGGTACTGAGGAGTCTACAATGGCCTGCTCAACCTCTCTGTGTTCTGTTGCTGTAATACTAGTCCCAGACTGTAAGTTTGTATTTATAAGTGTTGTTAAAGTTGATCTTGTTGCCATTTTTATTTTTTTAAATTGTTACTGAATAATCTGTTGCTGAATAATCTACTAGTTCATAGTCTGGTAGAGTACAGTCGCAGGCTTCTGCTATAGACACTTCGTCATAACATAGGTTCACAGGCGTGCTAATTGAATAGTCCCACACCAGGTACAGGTACTGATACCCGTCTGGGTTCTCATACACAAAACTAGTCTCGTAGTTTCCAGTAGAAGGACTTATAATAGGATTAGCAGGGACAAGAAGTTCTCCTCGTAATAAGTTAATCTCAGCCTCTGTGTATAGAGTGTCAGACACCAGGTACTTGAATCTATTGTCATCAAACACAAACGTGTCATCAACTAGTTTATTAGAGCTCATCTTAACCGTGCTTTCGAACGCAGGAATTAGTCCCTGTGAAGACATTCCTGTATCAGAGTCGTACAGTGACACACCGTCAGCATCCATAGTTATAAAGTCTGTGCTGTACGCACTAGAAATAGAATCAAGCGTCCAGTTGTACTTGTTATGTATTGTCTCACCTAAGTTATCAATAGAGTTAAGAACAACCCTAACAACGGTTATCTCTTGAGTTACTGGGCAGTTTATAACTAAATCATAACTACTAGCAATTTCTGTACTAATTGTTACAGTTATAGTTGTAGGATTTAGTGATGACTTATAGAATGAATTAGATCCAACTCCAGTTATAGCCTCATTTATAACATTACTTCCGTCATACACTACCAATATATCAGCACCTCCAGATTGAAAGTTGTGATCAATGACAACATCTCCTAATCCATTACCAAGCTCAACTTCAAACGAGTATACTCCGTTAAAACTATACTGAGATATATTTACACCACAGCTATATAGTATAGGATCTGAAGGTAGTGGATTGTCATTAAGAGATATCACGTACTCCTTCATATAAGGGTCGTAACCTCCAATGTTCTGGTAGCCAACCCTGTCCTTGAACTGAGATCTAAACCAGTTTGTCATACCTAGGCTAGATATAGGAGTAAGATCCTCACCCTTTAGGTTTAACACTGCGTTTCTCTTAGTATCCGTGAAGTACGAGTCGTATCCGTTCACAACAAAACTCTCTGGGTTGCTGCTTATTCCGTACTCCTCTATCCTTGCTATCTGAGTTCCAAGCACCTCTGGTGTAGCTGTGATGGCTCCACCACCAGCAGCGTCAGACAGTAAGTTCTTACCAACTAACACGTTTGAAATCTTGTCCTCCTGTAATACAAGAACATCCGTCCTCCTTGCGTGTAACACGTTAATTGGACCGAAAGACTTCTCGCAGTCCTTCCAGTTTACTAGTGCAAGGTTGAACTCGTTTAGTTTGTTTAGGTTTGTCTCTGCATTATATACACCACTGTATGTTATAGTTGCGTACCTGTCAGCCTCCTTAAAGTCCTCTCTAGACACAGCAGTAACCCTGCTGCCCAAGTAGAATGGAGCTCCTGTTAGTGCATCATTTATCTTATAACTCTCAACTCCATTTCCAAACGTAAAGCAGTTGAAGAAGTCTAGGTCAATTACAGCAGGCTGTGTTGCAGTCTGGTTCTGATCATATAGTCCAGATCCACTCATATGATACTTAGAGCCACTAACCTCGACGATATCAAAGCTCTGACTGTTCTCGTAGTATATCTCCCCATTAGACGGCTCTGGCTGTGTCTCAAATATAATCATCCCAGATCCAGTCTGTACACTTATATTTAATGTAACCCTAGAGTACTTTGGATTAAATCCACCACACCTACAGCAAGGCTTTCCAGTTGTAGCTCTGAATCTAAGTCGTCCTTGAGAAGGAACAACTGTAACATCTTCAGTAAGTACGTTCTCAGCCTGAAAGAAAAAGTTGCTTATTCCTTCTCCATACCAATCATCAATTCTAAGCATTTGTTGGTCATACTTTATAAGCTCATACCACTGTACGTTTTCTGGAGGAGTCTCACCTCCACCAAATGTTCCATCATCAAAGTTTACTCCCTGAGCTATGTACCACTGAAACATGTCATCATAATCTTCAGCAGCTATAAATGTCTTTTCGTAGTCATAATAGAAGTCGTCACAGCGGTTTCCAGTTCCGTCTCTGGTCATATTAATTATAAACTTTATCTGACTTCCTGCTGGAACCGCAAACGGTCTATACTTTCTGTTTGTTGGAAGAATTGGAGCATCTGGATTAAATGCTGGATTTAACTCGTCAAAGTAGTAGTCTGTATAGTCTCTATCAGTTTTAACCCCGTTATATCTAAACGAATCAGGATCATACTCAGCTGTAAATCCAGATGGTCTAAGCCTCATATATAGTCCAGCTGGCTCAGTTATTAGATCTCCGTTACTATTCTCGTTGTTACTTATGAAGTCTTCAGGCTGAGTAACCAACTCTAAAACTGTTGTATTCACTAAATTAGATACAACACCAATGGTGTCTTTCTTAACTATAAGTGTTTGATTTTCAATAACCTTCTGTCTATTTTCACCCTCTAATCTAAACCATGTGTTACCCTGGTCATCCTTAAAGAAAAGGTTTGTATACACAGTCTCGTAAGAAGATACAGACTGTTTTAAAACGAACTTATACTTTGTAGCCCACTCTGGAGGAAGACTATTTAGTGTTACCCTAATACTATTTATATCAGCTGAATGCGTAGAGTCTATAAATACTGTATTGTAAGTGTCTACAAGTGCTGTAGAACT
>Ga0209353_10001031_pt1 | contig 16171 bp, 14 predicted proteins | sample LauGreSpBDMM15SD_2_FD_187561 | JGI IMG/M metagenome (GOLD analysis project Ga0209353, IMG submission 187561) | Freshwater lake microbial communities from Lake Michigan, USA - Sp13.BD.MM15.SD (SPAdes) (version 2) | ecosystem: Environmental > Aquatic > Freshwater > Lake | place: Lake Michigan...
CTCTTTGATCCATATATAATTTCAACAACCAAGCTGCTGCGCCTAATTGTGCTAAGGATCCCACTAGTCCAATAACTCTTATTTGCGCTAATTGCTTACTCAATAAAATGAGTAGGGCAGTTAGTAAGGGAAGTAGGATTAACAATGATAAATTCATATAAATATTTTATTTCCAGATATAAATAAATAATACCGACAAGGCTATTACACCTCCAAAGAAGAACAAGGCATAATTTTGAACCTTGCCCGATTGTAATGTTTTAATAGCTGCTGAAATTTTTGCAGTGGTATTTGCTATTAACAAGATAAAACCGTCTACAATATTTCTATCGGCCCAAGCAATAGGTTGTCCTATGAATGGAAATACAATTTTTTTAGTGATAAACAAATACAATTCATCTACATAAAACTTTTTATAAGCAGCTCTGTAAAAGCCGCCAAAGAATGCCACTGCTTTATCTGATTTTGCATTTTGATTTTTATAAAAACTTGCAGAAAGCAAAATAGCTATTATAGATAAGCTTACAGGCGCAATAGAAAAGACCATATCAATATGGGTTTCTAAGGCAGCACCATCTGAAGTAATAAATTGAGAGAAAGGAATAAAGCCAACACCCACAGCGCAAGCGGCTAAAATAATTAAAGGCAGTTTCATTGTCCAAGTACCTTCGCCATGGTCCTGCGCGTCAGAATGCGCGTGATCTTTTCCGGTATCATGCCCTTTTGCAGCAGCATCCTTGCTCCAGAATATATTAAAATATAAACGGAACATATAAAAACTAGTGAGTGCTGCTGTAAATAGTGCTACCCCAAAAATTAATTTATTCTCGTGGAAGGCAGCCGTTAAAATTTCTTCCTTACTAAAAAATCCTGCAAAAGGAGGAATACCTGCAATGGCCAAACAAGCAATTAAAAAGGCAATATGCGTAATGGGCATTAATTTTCTTAGTCCTCCCATATCTTTCATTTCATTGCTATGCACCATATGTATTACAGCGCCTGCACCTAAGAATAGTAAACTCTTAAAAAAGGCATGCGTAAACAAATGAAACATAGAAGCCATAAATCCTAATCCGCTTTCACCCCCATTTTTTGAAATACCTAAGGCAAACATCATATATCCAATTTGCGACATGGTAGAATAAGCGAGTACTCTTTTAATATCGGTTTGTGTACAAGCAATAATGGCTGCAAGAAGTGCTGAAAATGCACCAACATAGGTAACAATAGTTAAGGATGCTTCGTCCATGGAGAAGATGGGGAATAATCTTGCTACTAAATACACACCTGCAACTACCATGGTTGCTGCGTGAATTAAGGCAGAGACTGGCGTTGGGCCTTCCATCGCATCGGGTAACCAAATATGTAAAGGAAACATAGCCGACTTTCCTGCACCACCCATAAATATTAAAGTTAAGCCCCAAGTAAGCATACTAGCACCTAAAAAGCTAGCACTGGTAATGCTTAAAAATTCTGGAGACTGAACTGATGTTAATTTTTGGATTAATAAACCAATATCTAAAGTACCTCCATAAAAACCCATAATCATAATGCCTATTAAAAATCCTAAATCGGCAAAGCGCGTTACAATGAAAGCTTTTTTAGAAGCAGCCACTGCAGAAGGTTTGTTGAAGTAGTAACCAATTAATAAAAAACTAGAGGCTCCCACTAATTCCCAGAACATATACACTTGAAATATATTTACCGATAAAATAAGCCCAAGCATGGAGAAAGTAAATAAAGACAAGAAAGCATAATAAGTAGCAAAGCGTTCTTCACCCTTCATATAACCTAAACTAAATACATGCACCATTAAAGAAACAGAAGTCACTACAATCAGCATCATGACAGAAATAGGATCAACTATTAAGCCCATATCAATAGAGACATTGGGGCTAAACTGCAACCAAGTATATTTTAAAGCAATTATTTTTTGGTAAATTCCATTTACTTTTCCATCTACAAAAAAGTATTGTTTAGCTGCTACAAAAGAAAGTATAGTGGAAGTAAGTAAAGAAGCGGTAGAGATAATGCCTGCTGTTTTAGCAAAGTATTTGCGTCCAAATAAACCTAGTACTACAAAGGTAGCAAGCGGAAGTAAGGGAATCCAAAGTATATATAAGTAGTTTGACATAATTAAAATTTCATTTCTGTTGCATCGTCTACATCAATGGATTGATGACTACGATATAAATTAATGATAATGGCAATAGCCACAGCTGCTTCTGCTGCTGCAATGGTGATAATAAATAAAGAAAAGAACAAGCCATCTAATTTATCAGGAAATAAATATTTATTAAAAGCCACAAAATTAATATTCACGCTATTGAGCATGAGTTCAATAGACATTAACATAGTAATTAAGTTTCTTCTTGTAAATAAGCCATACATGCCTATGAAAAATAGGGCAGTGCTTAGAAATAGAATATGTGTTAAGGGTACTTCGTTCATGGAATTAATCCTCCTTTTTGTTTAGGTGAACAATACTTGCAGCAGTAGGCTTCATGGCAATAACAATACAGCCTACCATGGCAGCTAATAATAACATACTCACTACTTCAAAAGGTAGGATAAAACCATAGGAGGTTGTGCTTAGCATTTGTATACCAATTTCGCTTACACTTGAATTAAAGGGCTGAGCCGATAAAGTATTGAATCCGTAATGATTGATTAAATTAAAAGTAAATGCAGTTCCTAGTATAGCGGCCAAGGCAGAAAAAATAATTTTAGGTGCGGCTGGCTTAGCCATTTTATTACCTGATTGTTGCGTTAAGAAAATGGAGAAGATAATTAAAACCACAATACCTCCTACATACACTACTATTTGAATGGCTGCAATAAATTCTACCTGCATCCAAAAATAAAGTGCTGCAATGCCTACTAAAGAAAATAACAACCAAATGGCTGAACGAAATATTTTAAGTGAAGTTACGGCTAGTAATGCTGCCCCCAGTATGAGTGTAGCAATGGCGTAAAATAGGATGGCTGATGTATTCATTATTCTATTCCCTCCCTTATTTTAGATCCTGGTTGATTTAATACCTTGGTTAATTTAGTTCTATCAAAAACACTATGTTCGAAATTAGGCGCCATTATAATGGCATCACTTGGGCAGGCTACGATGCATAAATTACACATGGTGCAAAGCTCTAATCTGTAAACTAAAGTGTCAATGGCTTTTTTCTTTTTACCATCTGCAGAAAATTCAAACTTAGTTACTACTTTAATAGTGCCATTCGGGCAGGCCAATTCACAAGCAGTACAACCTGTGCAGGTATGCTCATTGTTTGCATCATGTGGCATAACCACTTCGCCCTTGAACCTTTCTGATAATAATAAGGTGGCACGGTTGTCGGGGTATTGTTCTGTAATAATTTCTTTAGGATGCGTAAAGTAATAACCTGTCTTACGCATTCCTTTTAACAAAGAACTTACGCCGTTTACAACATCTGATATATACTCTTTCAAAAACATTTTCTAAATTATTTAAATTAAAAATGCCAACCTAATATAGCAATCACTGCTACTAATAAAAGGTTAAACAAGCTTATGGGTAATAAATATTTCCATTCTAAATTCAATAGTTGATCGACGCGTAGTCTTGGGAAGGTCCATCTAAACCACATAATTAAAAAGATAAGAAAAAATGTTTTTCCCATAAACCAAACCGAAGAAGGGATATAATCCATGATATGATTGAATGCTTCCCAGTTGCCAATATGTAGTGGCATCCATCCACCAAAAAATAAAGTAGCACCAATAGCACAAACAATAAATATATTAATGTATTCTGCTAAGAAGAATAAGGCAAAACGCATACCTGAGTATTCGGTATGAAAACCAGCGGTTAATTCCGACTCGGCTTCTGCTAAGTCAAAAGGCGCACGGTTGGTTTCGGCAGTAACGGCAATAATATATAATACAAAGGCAATCAGCGCTGGAATATGCCCTTTAAAAATCCACCAGCCATTTTCTTGGGCTTTGACAATTTCAGATAGTTGTAAACTACCAGTTAATACCACTATGGTTAATACTGCAAAGCCTGCAGACAATTCATAGCTTACTATTTGAGCGCCACTGCGCATCGCACCTAATAAAGAGTATTTATTATTACTTGCCCAGCCTGCCATTAAAATACCTATCACCGATAAAGAAGAAACCGCAGAAATATACAAGACCCCAATATTAATATCCCAGATTTGAAAATTCTTCGCAAACGCAATAGGTGCTAACAATAACATCCCCACCATCATTACCACAAAAGGAGCTAGGTTAAATAAAAACTTATCTGCTTTGTCGGGCACCAAGCCTTCTTTCATAATTAATTTCAAAGTATCGGCCACTGTTTGAAACATACCGCCTGGGCCTACACGGTTGGGTCCTAAACGAATTTGAATTTGTGCAGCTACCTTTCTTTCCATAAGCACTAATACCAAACCAAGTAGGGCAAATAAACTAATTGATAGTAAAATAACAATGACACATTCCATTGCTAGTGCCATGGTGGGATTGAACTTCATAAATAACCAATCTTGAACACTGGTTGTAATTCCTTCTAAACTAAACATGCGTTACTGTTTTTATATAACAAACAATTCTTTTATCTATCAATCCTATCTATCAATATCAGGTATCACTAAATCGAGTGTACCCATGCTCGCCATTAAATCTCCAATCATACCTCCTGCAGCAATATGATTTAGTACAGATAAATTGGAGAATCCTGGAGATCTAAATTTAATTCTGTGGGGGGTCGTACCCCCTTCACTTACTATATACACACCAAATTCACCTCTTGCTGTTTCTACTCTTGAATAAAATTCTCCTTTAGGTAATTTTAATACATTTTTTGTTTTTGCTACAAAATCACCTTCTGGAATATTATCAATGAGTTGTTCTATAATGCGAATAGACTGATTCATTTCTTTCACGCGCACTATATAACGCGCAAATGAATCGCCCGCTGTTTCTATGACTTCATCAAATTCTACTTTATCATATACTTCGTAAGGATAAATTTTACGAATATCGCAGCTAACACCGCTAGCGCGCGCTACTGGGCCAGTGCAACCGTAAGAAATGGCATCTTCTGCACTTAAAATACCTACGCCCTTGGTTCTACTTTGAAAAATAATATTGTTGGTTACTAAATCTTCGTACTCTGTTACTTTAGATTTGAATTGTGTGATAAAGGCTTTCACTTTCTTTTGAAAATCGGGATGAAGATCATACATCAAACCCCCTGGTACAATATAATTCATGGTTAATCTTGCACCGCAAGTATCTTCCATAATATCGGTAATCATTTCTCTTTCTCTAAAAGCGTAGAAAAATGGAGTGAAGGCGCCTAAGTCCATGGCCATTGCGCCCAACCAAAGTTCATGTGAAGCAATACGTGTTAATTCACTTAAAATAACACGTATATATTTAGCACGGTCAGGTACTTCAATTTGCATTCCTTTTTCAATTAGTAAAGCGCAGCCTAAATTATTAATGTGAGAAGATAAATAATCCATTCTGCTGGTCACATAAATAAATTGACGATAGGTTAAGCTCTCGCACATTTTTTCAATAGAGCGGTGTATGAATCCTAAATGCGGTTCAATTTTTTTTATGGTTTCTCCATTTAAAGTCACTACTAAGTGAAGTACACCATGTGTGGCAGGGTGTTGAGGTCCCATATTAATGACTAATTCGCCGTCGGCGCCAAGTTCACTGGTATCTTTTATTATTTCAGTTTGATTGTACATGCGCCAATTATAATTTTATCATGTTGATAGGATCTTCAAAATCTTTTCTTAATGGGAAGCCTTTGAAGTCATCTTCTAATATTAATTTTCTTAAGTCGGGATGGTTCGTGAACTGCACGCCAAACATTTCAAATACTTCACGCTCTAAAAATTCTGCAGTTCTCCAAATATCACAAACTGTTTCAATGACTGGTGTTTCTCGATTCACATTGGCCTTGATAACAATGCTTTGACGATGTGTAGTCGCAGACAAATGATAGACCATGGTCAATTGTGTTTTAAAATCAACACAGGTTACACAAAACAAATAGTTCATTTGCATTTTACCTGTTCTTAAAGCAGCCATCAAAGGCTTTAACGCAGTAGGCTCCACCAAAATATTCAACCATTCTCCTGTTTCGTCATAAGTAGCCGCTGGAGCGAGGGAGCTGATGTATTCTTTTATTTCTTCGTTGGTCATGATAGTGTATTTCTAAACTTTAGATTCTCCTCTAATTTGTTCGCGCGTCATACCTAATTTAATTTTCTCTTGTAAAGAAATTAAAGAATGTAATAAGGCTTCAGGGCGTGGAGGGCATCCTGGAATGTATACATCCACAGGAATAATATGATCGGCTCCTTTTACAACAGAATAAGTATTGTAAAAAAACGGGCCACCACTAATAGCGCAAGCGCCCATGGCAATGACGTATTTAGGATCGGCCATTTGATCGTATAGTCTTTTTAAAACCGGCGCCATTTTATTGACAATGGTGCCTGCTATAATAATAACATCGGCTTGTCGCGGCGAGGCTCTTGCTACTTCAAAACCAAAACGAGAAAAATCGTATTTGGCAGAAGCGGTAGACATCATTTCAATACCACAACAACTAGTCGCAAAGGACAAAGGCCATAAAGAATTGGAACGCGCCCAATTGATAATACTATCAAAAGTACTTACCACTATGCCACCACCTGGTGTTTCATGCACGATACCTGGAAAAGGTTCCTTGCCTGCTATTTTTTCTTTTAACTCCATTTTAATGCACCTTTTTTATGAGCGTATAAAAAGCCCATGAATAATATAAATATGAAAACGATAATTTCAATTAAGGCAACTATGCCTACTTTTTTTACCACCACTGCCCAAGGGTATAAAAACACTAATTCCACATCAAAAATTAAAAAAAGTAAGGCAAATAAATAATAGCCCACATTGAATTGATGCCAAGGAGAAGTATCGGTGGGAATTCCGCACTCATAAGCCTGTCCTTTTTGAGAATTTTTGCTTCCTTTTACTAAAATTTTCCCAATTAAAATACCGCCTGCAGAGAAAGCAATAGCGGCAATTAATAAAGCAATTAATGATATAGCACCCATAGTAATTTTGGTATAAAAATGATGCTGTAAAAGTAGCATTAAAACGGCTAATAATTCCCTAGGTAATCCACATCTAATTCACGGTTTAGGGCATTTTGTTAAACAAATACGCTGTGTCGTATAATTATCTAAAATTTAAAGGAAAAACTGGTCCCAAAAATGGCAGGATCTCCCAAATGAACGGCCCCGAAATCGTAGCCATAAGAAATGTATTTTGTACCCGCTAGGTTTTTAGCCCAGAAGCTTAAAGCCGTCCTCTTGTATTCCATACCCAATTTTGCATTTAATAAATGGTAAGGTGATTGCTCAATGCTATTGGCTAAATCAAAATAAGTGGTTCCTATATATTTCCATTCTCCTCTTAACATTATTTGTACTTCGCTAGAAACAGGGAAGCTGTATTGGGCTGCTAATAATGAAGTGCTAGATGGGGTGAATATAGGACGCTTGCCTGCTAAATTTAGACTTGCTCCTTGTGAAGCAATTTCTAATTTATCATAGGAAGCCGAGGTAGCTCCAAAAGAGTATTGTATTAATAAACCTTTAGTGGGTATGAACATTAATTCTGCTTCTACTCCTTTGCTACTTAATTGTCCAGTATTTTTAGTAATGGTAATGGCATCTGGTAAAATTAAACTGGGCACTTGCGCATCCGTTACTTTTGTATAAAATAAAGCAATGTTTAAAATTAATTTATTATTCAACCAATTGTTTTTAATACCTGTTTCAAAGTTATTACTGTATTCGGGTAAATAGCCCAAAAGTGGCGGCTGTGAAGGGTCTGAGGAGAGTGGAGATAAGCCACCCGCTCTAAATCCTTTGCTATAAGAACCATACCATAAACTATAATTATTTACTTGATAGTCCAAAGAAAGTTTTGGTGAGAGTGCATTAAAATTTGTGCGTCCTAAAGTATCTGGGGTGGTAGTATATAATTCAGGACTAGGGTCATGCTGGTATTCGCCCAATATAGATTGAGTTTGATTTTCATAATCATTTCTTAATCCGAAACTCATATTTAATTTATCGCTTAAAGCATAAGTAGCTTGACCATATATAGCAAAACCTTTTTTAAGAGTGGTACTTGTATTAATGATGCTAAATAAAGAATCTCCTATCATCATTAAGTTGGCATCTATTCCAAAACGAGTAGCTTGTTTTACTGGCGCGTCTTGATAAAATAAGAAAGCACCGGCAGTCCATTTGAACTTGCTATTATTCGCATTATTACTAGTGAATTTAAAATCCTGGGTGAGTACTTTATTATTGTTCCATTTACTACTATAATTATTGATGACTGAAATGGCATCAATGGGAGAGAAGTCGCCATCAATTGGGTTTGTGTAATAGCGGTAGTTTTGTTGATAAGCAGTTTGGCTACTAAAGTTAAAGTCGCTACCAGTATAGCGAATAGACAAGCTCGAATTAGAGGTCTTGTCCTTCATGGTAGTTGTGCTGTTTTGATTTAAACGATAAGGGTTATTAAGTGCATCCTCTGTTCCAAAAACCAATGGGAAGGGTCCTTGATTCTCATTGGTAAGCTGTTTGAAATTGAAATTAACATTCCAACGATCATTGGCTATATATTTTAAAAAGTAATTTCCAGACAATCCATTTTGTTGGTCATAACTAGTTTGCGTAAACTCGTTGGTATAATAGCCATCTCTTTTATTAGATAAAACAGAAGCGCCAAAAAATAATTTATCTTTTATGAGGGGTGTTTTAAACCCTGCCGTAATTCTTTGTTGATTGTAATTGCCTAAACTAATATCTGCAAATCCGCTGCTTGTATTATTAGGTTGTTTAGTAATAATATTAATAACGCCACCCATTGAATTTCTTCCATACAAAGTTCCTTGCGGTCCGCGCAATACTTCAATTCTTTCAATATCGAATAAACTAGGAATATAAGTATCCAAACTAAATTGATTTACTCCGTCAATATAAGTAGCCACCGTAGGGTCGTAAGAACTAGTGGCAATGCCCCTTACAGAAGTTACATCACGAGCGTCTCCCGGGTCGGCGCTATATAAATTAGGAATGATGCCCGTTATTTCTTTGGTATTCCATAATCCAAAAGCATTAATTTGTTTTGCATTTATTGCAGTAATACTTGCAGGAATTTTCTGTAATAATTCTTCTTTTTTTTCTGCAGTTACTACTACTTCATCTAATTGATTGGTGGATGCAATAAGGGTTAATTTTATAATAGTATTAGAGGCGCTTGATTGATTAACTATAAACGCTTTAGAAGATTCTGCGTAGCCGATTGATTTTATGGAAATAGTATATTTACCAGTTCTTAACTCTTTGAATTCAAAAAAACCTTTTTGGTTGCTGATAGCTTGTAAGCTTGTATTTAAAATACTAATAGAGGCGCCTTCTATAGGATTTCCTTTTTCATTTTGTAAAATACCGCTTATGCCTTGACCATTTGTTGTAAGCGCAATAAAAATTCCAAGAAGGGTTATTATATTATTTTTGAGGGAGTTAGACAAGGCTATAATTTTTTAGGATGCAAATATAAGTTTTAAATCAAACCATCAAGTCTAATTCTGTGATTGGATTTACTTTAAAAGTCTTTTCATAGAAATGTATTATAAGAAATAAATTAAATAATTAAACAATAACAAGTAAGGCTTGTGGTTCAATGCTAATAACAAGATTGTCAATATCTGTTTCTAGAGATTCACCGTCAATATGAATGGGCATGCCTTTCTTGTATTGAATGGTAATATGTTGGATAGAGCGTATAGATACTTTTTTGGAGGCGTGAATAGTTTTATTAAATAATCTAATGGCAATGGTGACTGCTTTTAAAATAGTGTGGGGTTGGATGGTGACCACTTCAAGATGAGCATCTTGCAAATCAGAATAGGGAGAGATATAGGCATTGTTGCCAAATTGGTTGGCGTTGGCAATGGTTAGGGAGAAAATTTTTTCTAATGGACCCTTATCGATACTAATTTCAATGGGCTTATAATGGAATAATGTATAAAGAGTTGATTTTACATAATTCATAAAGCCTCTAGTTCTTCCTTTAGCAAAACGGCTTGCTACGGCTGCGTCAAATCCAATACCTGTTGTGCAAAAAAACTTCCTATCATTAATTATACCAACATCAATGGCAATTTCTTTTCCATGAAGGGCCCTAGCTAGTGCTGCATCAAATTGAAGTGGTAATTGCAAATGTCTTGCCAAGCCATTTCCTGATCCCATTGGAATAATACCTAAAGGAATGGTGGTTTCTGTTAAAACAGAGCCTATTTCATTTACTGTGCCATCTCCACCAATGGCAATAATTTTGCTTGCTTTTTGTGCAATCGCTTTTTTTGCAAACTCTATGGCTTCTAATGGTTTATTCGTTTCCCAAATAACAGCATTGGGAATCGCATGCAAGGTAGCTAACCATTGCTTTTTTTGCGCTTCATTTTGAATACCTGCATTCGGGTTATAGATAAAATGAATCATGAACAGCAAAATTATTTAATATCTATCATATTTGAATTATTATTAACCAGATCTTGCTGCTATTTTGTTCAAAAAACGGTATATTAGACTGTGAAAAAACTCATTGCCATAGCTTGTTTTGCTGCCTTGTTATTATCAACAAGTAGCCTAAGCTATTTTTATTGGCTTCAGGAAAAGCTACATGAAAAGGAGCGCTTTACCATAATTGATGCAGGTCAAATTCTTGAAAAAGAAAATGATAGTGATCAAATCACACTCATCGTAAAAGATAGATCCATCTTACCCGAAGGCTATCAGTGGGAGGAAAAAGGGCGTGAATTTAGTTACAAGGGTATGTTTTACGACATTGTTTCCATTGAAAAAACAAAGGAAGGCTGGATCATTAAAGCTGCATCGGATGAAGCCGAAGCAGCCATTGTAGCCAATCAACATAAACTGAATCATTTAAATAAAGAAGCGGAATCGAAATCCAGTTCTTCTAAGATCAAATTGAGCCTTAGCCTTGCTCTGTATGAATGTCCTTCATTCAACAAGCAAAGTTTAATCAACCATACTTTACTAAAAAAGAAATATTCATCTTATGCTACATCTATTTTAAGTAGCTATTCAACAGATATCTCGCACCCGCCAGAGGCTGTCTAATTTATAAGACAGACTTATCAAATAATTTATTTTTTATTTGATAGACGATTCATTTTCATTTTAAAATTAAGCATGCGTTTACTATTAAGCGTACTGTTATTTTTTGGTATGAGTTTGGAACTTCTGGCACAATCTGATACTACAAGCAAGCAATTGCAAGATGTAGTCATTTACGCGAATAAGTTTCCAACACTCTCAAAAAATATAGTACAAAGGGTGGTTGCCTTAACTGATAAATTATTATTAGAACAACAAGCTAATACGGCAGATATCTTAACAGCTTCTGGTCAGGTATTTGTGCAAAAAAGTCAAGCAGGCGGCGGAAGCCCTGTGGTGAGAGGCTTTGAGGCGAGCAGGGTATTGTTAATGGTGGATGGTGTACGTATGAATAGCGCCATTTTTAGAGCAGGTCATTTACAAAATATTGTGACTGTTGACAATATGATATTGGATCGTGTTGAAATAATTTATGGACCAAGTTCTACTTTATATGGTAGCGACGCATTGGGTGGGGTGGTGAATTTATTTACCAAACAGCCACAATTGAATATTTCAAATCTTAATACAAAAAAAGCGCCTTGGAAAGCAAATGGTAATCTGGTTTATAGATATGGCAATGGGCAAAATGAAAATCGCCAACATTTTGATATTAATATTGCTAATAACAAATGGGCTTACCTCACTTCATTTACCAATAGCAGTTTTGGAGATATGCGACAAGGGAATAAAAGATTGGCTGCTTACCCAGACTTTGGTAAAAGACTTTTTTATGTAGCAAGAGAAAACAATAATGATGTCGTAAAAGACAATAGTGTGTCTGTGAATATTCAAAAATTAAGCGGGTACAATCAAACCGATTTTTTACAAAAAATAGTATATAAGCCTAATGAAAACACTTCGCATTTATTGAATATTCAAATCTCTAATTCATCAGACATCAATCGTTACGATCGTTTTACAGAAACGAGTAAGGGATTCCCAGTGTATTCTGAGTGGTATTATGGCCCGCAGGTAAGAAATATGATTGGGTATAAATTAACTAAATCACAATTGAATGGTTATTTTCAAAAATTAACTACGAATGTCAATTACCAGCACCTTGAAGAAAGTAGGATGAGTAGAAGATTCAAGTCCAATGATAAAGAATATAGATTTGAAGCAGTGGATATCTTTGGTTTGAATATAGATTTATTACACCAGGGTAAGTCTAGTGAATTAAATATTGGAGTAGAGTCTTATTATAATAATGTGGGCTCTACTGCGTATAGTAATAATATTGCTACAAATGTTAGAAGTGCTATTGCCACTAGGTATAGTGATGGACCTACCAATATGGCCAATTATGCATTGTATGCACAACACACTCAATTTTTGAAAGGTAATTGGGTATTGAATACTGGTTTGCGTTTGAACAATGTGCAACTGAATGCAAATTTTAAAGATACTGCGCTTATGCATTTTCCATTCACAGATGCTAAACAAAATAATACTGCTATTACGGGTAATATTGGTATGGCCTACAATGGAGCAGATGGATTAAGAATTTCATTTGTTGCAAGCAGTGGATTTAGGGCACCCAATGTGGATGATTTAACTAAAGTATTCGATACAAGAACGGATTATGTAGTGGTACCCAATAAAGATTTAAAACCCGAGTATACTTACAATACCGAATTAAATGTATCAAAAACAACGTCTAATTATAGCATAGGGGCTTCCTTATTTTATACTTGGTTTAAAAATGCATTGGTGGTAGACAAGTTCAAATGGAATAATGCAAGTTCTATTCTATACCAAGGTGTCATGAGTGATGTGTACGCCACTCAAAATAAAGCCAAGGCAGTTGTCTATGGTTTTAATGTAAATGGGTCTGCTAATTTAACACCCAATACAAGTTTAGCTGCTACCTATACTTATACTAAAGGAAACTATACTAATCAAAAGCTTATTGGCTTGAATACAGAATTACCTTTAGACCATATCCCTCCAAGCTATGGCAGACTGGGATTGAAGCATGATATAAAAAAGTTTAGTGCCGAATTGTTTACTGTATTTAATGGATGGAAGCGCATAGAGGACTATAACTTAAATGGAGAAGACAATGAAATTTATGCAACCAAGGATGGTATGCCAGCTTGGCAAATTTGGAATATCAACACTAGTTTTCAGCCAAATAAAAAACTCAATTTAAGTTTTCAAATTGAAAATGTAGCAGACCTTAATTATAGATACTTCGCAAGTGGTATTTCTGCTGTTGGTAGAAATTATATTCTAAGTTGTAGAGTTTCTTTTTAGCGCATCAGTGCTCCTACATTGCTTGAAAATATTTTAACGGCAATGGCTAAAAGAATGACTCCAAAAAATTTACGAACTGCTAGTAAGCCTCCAGGCCCTAGTAAACGTTCTATAAAATTGAGCGATTTTAAAACAGCATATACAATTACTAGGTTGATAAGAATACCTAGTGCAATATATAGTTCATCATAGTTGGCTTTTAAAGACATAATAGTGGTAAGCGTTCCACTACCTGCAATAATAGGAAAGGCAATAGGCACCACCGCGCCTGAGTGTGCATTTTTATCGCCTTTAAATATTTCATGACCTAATACCATTTCAAGTCCTAATAGAAAAATGACAATAGAACCACCCACTGCAAAGGACTTCACATCTAATCCCAATAATTGTAAAAAAGGTTTTCCTATAAACAAAAACAATATCATAAGTGCCCCTGAAATAAGGGTTACTTTAAGCGATTTAATGGCCCCCGATTTTTCTTTCATGGCAATTAATAGTGGAATGGAGCCCACTATATCAATGACGGCAAACAAAGTAAAAATAACGGTCAGTAATTGGTCAAAATGAAATACCATAAAAAAAGCTTTGTATGAAGATACAAAGCTTTTTTAACTATTTAGAGTCGAACTAATTACTAGCTATTATTTTATCCTAAGACCTATCATCAACATTCGGCCTATGGCATTATATCCATTAATCTCATTAAATACCTTATTTCCTAGGTTCTGTCCATCTGCATACACAATAAAATGTTTATTGATGCTATATTGGATATGCGCATTCAATAAGGTATAGCTTTTTAAACTAACATCCTCTGCTGCATAACCACCCACATCGTAACGTTTACTAATATACCTAGCTGCAATACTTAAATTTAATTTTGAAGTTGGCTCAAATGACCATTGAATACCCGCTGTATTTTTTGGGCGCTTTAATAAATAGTTATAAGTAATAGTGTCGGTAGTGGTAACTCTATTTTGATTGGTTTCTTGTCCATTCATTAAAGTATAGTTCAATGAAATATTATTTTTTTCATTGGCCTTCCAATTAAATTCTAATTCTAAACCATTTACTTTTTGCTTAATATAATTGAAAAAATTGTAATCAATATAATTATAGTCAATGCCATTTTCAATGGTTCTATCATAATACACCCCTCTTGCAAAAACAGTATTAGTTTTATATTCAATGCCTATTTCTGTATTAAAGGATTGTTCTGGTTTTAAGGCTTCGTTATAACTTAATTGATACAGCGAAGGCGCTTTGTATCCAGTGGAAGCGCTTGCCATAAATCGAATTTGGCTATTTAATTTATAAGAAGGGCTAATGGTAAAAGTTTGGTTAGCTCCATAGCGATTATGTTCATTCATTCTGCCACCTAGTTCTAATAACCATTTATTGGAAGCGTCATTTATTAATAAAGAACTATACAAGGCTGTTTGGTATTGAAAAGTGTCTTTAAAAATATCATTGTAAGGCCCGTACCCACTAATAGAGGCGTAGGTTTGATTATAAGAGCCATATCTAAAATCGCCACCAATAATCCATTGAATATTTTTGGAAAGAGGTGTGGAATAAAATGCATCTGCGAACTGAGACTTACCCTTGTATTGGTTGTCTTCGAAAATGGTATAAGTTCTATCAGTGCTATCGTTTTTATATTGACGGTCCTGTGTACTTAATTGATACTGAAACTGAAAAATAGACTTTGCTTTTTTATATTTTAAAATAAGTCCAGTCATTTTTGTATCGTTATTAAACTTCTCGTCTTTATCATCTTTAAAGGCACTATAATCAATATCGGCATTGTAACTTGTTTGGCGTGTTGAAATTTTTACATTCCAATTTTGGTTAATGGTATAATTAATATTAGCAAACCAGTTATTATTCTTATAGCCGTCTTTATCAAAATTATTTTTACCAGTGATATCTGAAGCAGAAGAAAAACCTGATGCCGATTCATTGCTAAATCCAAGCGCATAATTTAATTTACCTAGGCTTTTACTATGCTGTAAGTTTATTTTTTGGGTACCATAAGATCCTGTACTAAAATCTCCTGAGAAATTGGGAATAGATTTATTTTTAGTAATAATATTAATGACGCCCCCAATGGCATCTGAACCATACAGAGTACTTTGGGCGCCTTTTAAAATTTCAATACGTTCAATCGTATTCAAAGGCACTAAGTTTAAATCAAATTCATTGCTAATCATAGAAGGATCGCCCACGGGCATACCATCTATTAATATTAAAGTTCTTCCACTAGAAGCGCCACGCATATAAATACTGGGCACTGTTCCTGCATTACTTAAACTACCGGGTAAATACAAGCCTGCTTGTTCGTTTAAAATTTGCGCGATACTTCTTCCGGCATTGGCTTGAAGGGCTGCAGCATTAATAACAGTAACTACTTTACCTGTACTGCTTTGTTTCTGTTCTACTTTGTTAGCAGTCACAATAACTTCTTCTAAGCTAACAGAATTGTCTGCTCTTTTTTGAAGACTGTCTTTTAAAATGGGTTGACTAGTTGTTTGCCCAAAGGCAAGGGTGGTGGCGAAAAGGCACACCGAGAGCGTGATTAATTTTTTGCTCATTGTTTTGTTTTTTTGAGTGAACAATGAGCTTCCTGGAGAAAGAGAACCATAATTGATTAA
>Ga0209353_10001033_pt1 | contig 16162 bp, 14 predicted proteins | sample LauGreSpBDMM15SD_2_FD_187561 | JGI IMG/M metagenome (GOLD analysis project Ga0209353, IMG submission 187561) | Freshwater lake microbial communities from Lake Michigan, USA - Sp13.BD.MM15.SD (SPAdes) (version 2) | ecosystem: Environmental > Aquatic > Freshwater > Lake | place: Lake Michigan...
AAGGTTATTTGTGGAGATATAGTGGGATAAGTGCAGATGATCAAATGCAAGATCAACCGGTTATTAGAATTAATTGTAATACAGGTGAAAAAACTTTGTATCCAAATATAGCATCTGCTGCAAAAGCCATTAAAATATCACCACCAGGTCTAAGAAACAGAATTCTTACAGATTTACACGTTAATAATTTTCATTGGATTTTTGATAAAAATTCATCACATTATAAACAATAAGCAGTTAATAATAAACTTTTATTTAATATTAACTTAATTTTTTACAACAAATTTTGTATTTGTTTGTCGTAAATTTTCAATTTGTTATACGTCTTTACAACCGTAACAACTGATAAATCATACAAGTCTGAAAAAACCTTTAAATCAATTTCTATATTTCTAAGTTGAAGTATATAATAAAAACAACAAACTCCGATAGATAGAGGTGTATGATCTAATAATACATCATTATCTTCACATATTTCAATAACTGTTTTAACATCTAATAAAACTTTGTTATCAATTTTTATATTGTATTTTTGAATTGTATTAATAATATAATCATATGGTTTCATTGTATCTAATATTAGTGATTTATTCATATTTAACTTTTTACAATTAATTAGTTCTAAAATAAGTTTATCAGCCCTTGTTACGTATTTTATATCTAAATTCAAAGTTTTTGCCATATCAATATACGAATATGGTATTGACGTATCCTTTGATACATAATGAATACAAGAAACAATAATACCATCTTTAACACGTGCTCGTTTAGTACCATCGTTGCGTTTAATAGAATCCATTACCATAATAACTATATTGCAAATATTTTCAAATAAACATTCTACTATATTTAGTTTTATACACAAATTACGTACATAAACTTTTAATTTATAAGTATTTTTTTCTTCATTTGTCCACATATACCATTCTTGCATTTTAGATAATCTACTATTAGTTTTTGAAGATTTTATAGAAACAGTTTGCTGCAATGACTCAAAACTACAATTATTATTTAGTCTATCTTCATCAATAACTAAACCGCACTCCATACATACATAATTATTATCTACATATCCAAGTCTTTCTCCCAAACAATTAGTGCATTTGTCATTTTTAACTACAGATGTAATCTGCTTATCATTTAATGTATTTGCAGAATCAAATTCTTTCCATAATAAATCTATATTTTCATTTGACATTAGTTATTTAAAAATTAACAACAACGATATTAATTCAGTTTATATTAGATTGTAATAATCAAGAGCTTCTTGTTTTACATAAAAAACTTCCTTATCATTAAACATTTTTTTATCGAATATAAGATTCCATTTATGCTTTCTTGTATTGCAAGTTAAATCAATGTTGTATTTTGACTTCATTATTTCTTTTATTTCATTTTTAAATACAATGTTATTTTGTTGAATTGTTTTCTTGAATAATTTTGCAATATTTGTATCTGGGTTTTTCAACCAATTGTTAATTTGATTTTTGATAATTTCAGAATTTGATAATATAACTTTTTCAGGAGATTCATTACCAATAAAAGGGTATTTATTATGACTCATACCAACAAAACATCCATAATATGTTAACTTACATACATCTTTTAACTGTAAACCAGTAATTTTCTCTATAGATTCTATTAAAACATCTTTAAATATACTAGATATAGCAGTTCTACACATTATTCTATTCTTAGAAACATAATTGTTATCCTTTACCCAACCAAGAAAATGATCTAATAATTCTTTTCTAGCAACTTTATACCTTGAATCATTAGTAACAGTAATAAATTCATTTACATATTTTTCATAAATAACATTGTCAAAAAACTCAATCTTAGCATTCATACTTTTTACCTCGAAACCTACAAACCCAGCACATTTAGGAAAATAAATACCTCTTTTTCTATCTGTTAAGGATATCCCCCCCTTGTATTCTAATTTTGTTATATCACTTATAGTATTTGTAATTTCTTTTTGAAATGATGTACTCCAATTTCCTGTTTCTAATTTAATATGACTTTTTTGAAAATCTTCAGGGTATTTTTGTTGATACCATTCGTAAAAATCTTTGCATATTAATTCAGTTGATACTTTTGCTTCAGGAATTATTACAACATTTTCTTTAATCCAGTCTTCGTAAATATTTTTAGAAACATGAATTCTAGCTTTATTTGTATTCACTAAACGATTACTGCGATACCTACTAATAAATTCGATTAAATTATCAACGTTTTCTTCAATATGATAATTTTCATATGCCATTATTGCAAAATCTACAACTTGTTTCATTCTTTCATAAGATATTGTAAACCATTCTGGCTTACTTACTTTAAAATGTTTTAATAACAATTTTACAAGATCTTCAATCATTTTTGCATTTTTACTTTCATATGTAAACAAATATTCAAAATGAGGATTACTTGACTTGTGATTTTCTTGTCTAACAAATACATCATTCGTTTTTGTACTTGTAAAAATACCTATCTTGTGCAAGTTTTTAATAACCGGATTATGAGCAATATATAAATGAGATACAGCTTCTTGTTGTTTTAACTGTGCTATGTATCTGTCTTTTTCTTCCAATAACTTGTCAGCAGTTTGTTTCTCCTTTTCTAACAATTCTTTTTGTTTCTGAATTTCAAGTTGTTTTTGACCTATTTCTTCTTTTACAAGTTCATTATACACATTTTCTAATTTTACATAATACTTACGTATTTGTTTACCACGTTCTGTTTTTGCTAACATACACAAATTTTTAAATGTATCAACATTTAACATAACATCTTCTTTATTTAATCCTGCTCCTCCTAAATCTTTACCGTTCTTAACCTGCTTTTCCATACGGAAAAGCAGCTTCTTGTAATCTTCACCTTCAGTAAAGTTACTTTGTATAGTTTTCATCGCATTTCCCTTGTTTGCAAATCCAATCATCTTGAATACATTTTCTAGGTTAATCGGATAATCATCTGTTTGGTTATAATTCATATACATATATAGATTAGCTACATACCATCTTTGTTCTTCCTCTGTAAAATTTGTATTTAGACGTTCTACCAACTGATTTTGCAGATTTAAAGAAAGTGTAGTATTACTCGACTTTACTAATTCACTAAAGTTTATTGATTTAGGCACTATTTGATTCATTGTTAATATTTTTATTAATGTTATAATAAAAATATTTTTAAATATGTTTTCGAACGATATTTACACTTTAAATGTATTTAAAACCTTTTTTCTTTCATTTTCAGAAAGTTTGTAATCTTTGTATTCTATTTTTTGTGTTAACAAGTTATTTTCTTTTATGTATTCTATAAAAGGTCCTTCTGCATATTCTTTACTTTGTTCAATCAACATTCTACCAACTGCTGTCACAATTGAACCAAGTTCTTTTAAAATAAGATTACCTTGTCCTCTTCCAAGGAAACCATAAGTAGAATTCAAGGATACTTTAATAGCCAATTGTGTAGAATCAAGAATACTTTCCAATAACTTATTTCCTTCTGCTGCTGCTTGTGCCATCTGACGTTTTACACGCTTTCTTTCTGAATACAACTCTTCCAATAATGCTGGTAAGACACCTTTGTTTACAACCTCTCCCGTCTCTTGATTTATATGAGGTTGTACTACTGTATAATTATAACTAACATCACGCTTTTGAAACTTTTCATCTGAACTCCTGGTCTTTTTTATAGGATCGTGAATACGACAGTAATAGTTTGTAATATCTAAGTCACTTGTAATTTCAAAGTATGCTTGTTTACCACATACTTGTCCTTTACTCTTACCACTTTTACCAATTGCTTGACAAGTCTGACGCAATTTATACTCTACTTTATCATCCCACGCTATCGTTTCATAATTTACATCAGGAATACCTAAATATTGATCATCTAATACAAACGAACTATAACACAAATTTCTACTAATCATAATTGTTGGATACAAACTAGCAAAATCAAGTACTGCTACATTATCCTTGTACATTCCAGGAAGTGGCTCTAAAACTGTTGCTCCTGTGAAACTATCATCTACGGCATCTTCATTTGACCACATTCTAGATATCTGATATTCGGAACTCCGGTACTTGAATTTAATATTGAAGAAGTCTGTTTTGATTTCTGTATCACTCATGACAACAAAAGTATTATCATCAATTAATTCAGATATTTTTACAACCAATTCTAAAGGTCTGCCATTTGATCCTTCCGTTTGACTTTTTCCACAATTCACCTTTACATACTCTCCAATATCTTTTTCTTCAAATGTGTGAGGGTCTTTGCATTTAATCTGCAACGGATATGCATCTTCATTAAAATTTGTATGAGGTACTACAAAATTCATTTGTCTAGCTTTTCGTAAAACCTGTGAATAAACCTTGATTGTCTGACCACGAGTTGTTAAGAATCCAATCGGTACAAATGTAACATTCGCCAACTGCATAATTGTAATCAAAATTAATTGTTTATCTACAAGCCTTTGTAATAAGGCTGTATCTTGTATGCAATACAGCCCAATTTTGCATATCTCTTCTGGTGAACCACGTTGGTAAAGATCAAACATATCTTTTGCACTTACATCGTGCTTGTTTTGTTTTAACACTTCTGATGCAATATTATCCAACTTGTAACTAGAATACTTTTTCATACCACGCTTGTAATGAATCAGTAAATCATAATTTAATCTTCCTGGAATATACACACGATTAAACTCGCTATCACCGTATGCACTTGAACTGAAATATTCTTTTTTAATATCCGCTTCACGACACGTCATTCTACTTAATGTTTTTAATAAATAACCACTTTTTACTGTTTTTGATCCACTTCGTTTAGAAGATGCCAAACCAAGTAATTCAGCTCTTTCAATTAAATACATACAATCAAAACTGTCACCATTATATGTGTAAAAAATATCTGGATCCATACGGGATACCATATCAACCCAACGTTTTATCAATTCTTTTTCGGTTTTACACTCTTCTACTACTACTTTTGGATCATCTATCCTTTCACAATTTTTTAATGTCAACAAATGTTTTACTAAAAATCCATCCTTGTCTTGGTCCTTGTCTTCAACACCTTCATTCTGAATTCCATTTACATATTTATAAGTTGTCGCTATTTGAAAAATTTCATTTGGATAAACAATTTGGCCATCACGTTTTATCTTGAATTTTGGATCTGGAAATGTTCTGTCATGACTGTAAACTTCAATATCCCAACTTGCTTGTAAAAAATTAGCCATATCTTGATGATCCTTCATCGAAACGATGTCTCTTCTATCTATGGTTACCTCTACTTGTGTTGTTGCAGAATCTCTTGTTGTTCTATATTTACCTTTTGGTAAACGAACCCATCCAGCCATTAAAATATCTTTGATATGACAAAATCTCATAAATGGCTCAAAATTACTTTCATATAATTTAAATTTTGTTGCACGCTTTGTAACATTTGGAATATCAATTGCCCGTTTAAATAAATATCTACTTTTCATCAATGCAGAATAATTATTAAATACTAATTTCACAAATTTGTATTCTTTTCCATTCCTAAAACCATACAAGTCCTTTTTCTGTTCTAAACATGATCTATGTTTACCAGATTCTTTAGATAAAGGTTCTTTAAATGATCGTAATGAATAACCAGACTCTACAAATTTTAAAAAATGAGCTAAATGTACTCTTGTAAATGTACTTGGAACCTTTATATAATAATATGGTTTAAATCCTGTAATTTTACAAGTTACTGATATTCCCCCTTTAGTTACTCCAAAACATCTTATCGTATATACTTCATTATTCTTTTCGGTCGCTTGTTCTTCTTCATCATCTGCTTCTCCTTCATCATCCTCTTCATCTTGTGCCCACCATTCTATAATTTGCATTTCAATATCTTGTTTATAAAAATCATCTGGTATCTTTATCAAATTCTTTTTATAATATTTTTCCATTGAGCACTTGTATTTCTATATAAGTGTAAATTAATTCATTTTTTTAAATATATATACATGTAATATAGTTGTCAAGGAAACAAGATGAACGTCTGTTATGATATTATTTATAAAATCTATTTTTATATAGATGATTATCCCACATTGTGTAATTTTTGGCCCTTGTCAAAAACTTTTTATAAACATTATATGAGAAAATACAATGCGAGCTATAAACATAAATATGAAATCATGTATAACGACTTTTTCTTTTTTCTATCTTTGTTACCAGATACAGATTATAAATATATAAATGACAATATTAACTTTTATAAAATCATTATTACTAATAATAACTCTGTTTTTCGAAATGATATAGATTTCTTATATCGATTATATAGAGTATTTTTTATTAAATATTTTACAATTTGTATATTTGATTACGGTTTACACAAACAGTCAGAAAGATTATCAAATATTTTACTAATGCAAGGTCCATCATTTATAAAAAGTCTTGTTAATGTAAAATTCTATAAAAATAAAATAGAAATCTTACCAATATCTAATAATAGATGGGTTATGTTAAATAAAATTACGACAATGTCTTGTAAAAATTATTGTTCTATTGAATTATTATCGCAAGTAAAAAAAATGTATAATTCATATAAATATATTATTCAGTAAACATTTCTTACAAAAACAATTTCTTCAAAAACAATTTCTAAAAAATACATTTTTAGAAATTGTTTATATCAAATTAAATTAAAATTAATTGTATGAATTATGTAAATATCTTTGTTCTTAAATATTCTCTTCGTTTTGCAATATTTTTAACCATTTTAGCATAATAGTATGTATTATCTACAGAAATACATTTTATAAACGATTTAAATAAATTACCATTTACTCGCATTCTTTTATTTGTAGATGGATTTTTAACATATATCATTTCATTCAAGTGATAATTTTCTGAATTTTCTAAATATGCAAAATAATATGGGTTTTCCCTTTTTAATAATTGTTTGAACTCTAGATAATTATATGAAACCAAATCATCTTTTTGATAACTTAGTTTAAATTCGCAAATTTCTCTTAAAGTTTCTTCGTTACAATCTAAACAACACAAATGTAATTTTGATTTTGACAAGTCTAATACTCTTATACCAAATAATTTTTTAAATATTGGAACAGATATAACAATACTTGAAATAGTAAACATTTGATCAAATGTAACCGTAAATGGATTTGTGTGTAATGTATCTAATATTGAACTATAATATTTTAGACGTATATTGTAATATCTAGTAGTATTAGCAATCGATTCTAAAAAGTTAAATAGATGAGCAAATCCCATTTTGTTTTGATATACTTCTATTTGTAAAAAATTATATAATGCATATAATTCAAATTTGTTAGGATATTTCCTTATATTGCAATAATTATTATATACAAACCAATAAAATACCTTACCAAAGATAAAATTAACATACCAATTTATATTTGTATTTGAATTTGTATTTGAATTTGAATTTGTTTCTAAAGATTCATAATTTATACTGTTTTCAAAATTATCTTGTTCAATATTATTTATACTTTGCAATTCATTATACAAGTATTCAAAACGACAATTTCTATAATATACATTGTTATTTAGCAAATGTTCTTTAAAACAATTAAAATAATAATTTCTATAATCTCGTGGTAATTTGTATTTATATATGTTATTTATCAAATAATTTTCAATACAATTATAAAATAACTCTTTTAAATTCTGAATATCTCCATTTTTGTAATGTATATTATATTTTTTAAAATTATATATGATTAAACTTGATTGTAAACTTTTAAGCCTTTGATTTGATGATTTGGATGTTGCAGAAAGTATGCAAAAATCTCGAATAGATATATATTTTGCGATTTCGTATATAATATCATCAGGCAAATTCGAAAAAAAAGTCATAATTGATTAGTAAGATATGAATTTAAAAGGTATTTTTAAATTCATTTTTTATTAAAATGTACTAAAGTACACTAAAGTACTCGTCTACCGTGACAATCATATTTTATTACAAATTGTTCAAACCAAATATTAATAACACGTGGTTTATCTTCATCTTTTATATTAGGATCATCATTCAAATATCTATAATTATATTTTATCTCGTATCCTGCACTTTCCATGTAACGTTTAAGTTCCTCAAACTGTTCGTCTGATATATCATTTGGTGTAACTGTTTCTCCATATAATTTTCTTGCTCCTGCTATTAATACATTCATTAATAACCGAAACATAGTTGCTTGAGAAGATATATCTTGTGAAAGGGCGATTTTATATGTACATGGGGGTTTTGGAGTACTTGTAAAAATAGTATTTACCAATTCTGTTAATGTTTTTTCACTATTAATTTCATCCATTATATTTACTTTGTAAAAAAAGTTTATGTAATTACTTGGTAATTATAAATCATCAATTATAAATCATCAATTATAAATCATCAATTATAAATCATCAATTATAAATCATCAATTATAAATCATCATTTATTAAACACGAATCGTCGTCATCCAAATCATCTTGCAATTGTGTTTGTAATTTTTTGTTAAGAGCTTGATTAATTTCATTCAAGTATAATTTTCTGATCATTATTTGTTTCCCAGATTCATCAGTTGATACAAATTTATTTTTCATGTCAATATCGTTTAAAAATTTGTTTTCAAAACCATTAGCAAAAATATGTAAATATTCTAATATATCATTTAAATAATCATCATCTTGGTGAATTACTGTAATTCTAATTTTATCCTTGTATTTTTCAACAAGTTTAGCAACTGGTATTGATAACATATACATATAAATATGTATTTGAGTTTTTTCATAGTCTCGTAATGCCGAGAAAAATCCTCGTGTTCTGTTTTTAACTTCAATAATATAACTATTTTTAGTATTTTCTTTATCAATATATACTCCATCTAATCTACCACCAATATACCAGTCAAAATTTTTACTATTAATAGTACTGATCTGTTTCTTGAAAAATTCTTGTGAAGTATCCAACTTGACATCAAAACGTTTTTCATATATCTCAATCGCAGAATCTTCTTTTAATGTCCCATGTGTCTTGTTTATAAAACTTTCACTTTCCTTTAACAAAACCTTTTTCTTTTCATCAGAAATACTTAGATTTTCTATAGCTTCTTTTATATTTTTACGCTTGTCATCTGTTTCTATACTTTTAGATTTAACTAAATTAATATTGTCATCTCCCAGTTGCTTTTGTAATCTCTGTTCTTGTGTTAAATCAATTTTATCTATACGAGTTTCTAAACTTTCACCTGATTTTTTCAATTCATCAATTTCACGTTGAAGTTTATTAAAACGTAATGTATATTGACGTTTTGTAATAATTTTATTATCAAGATCATCTTGTAAAGATTTTTGACCAAGATGTAATTTTTCTGTTTCTAAACGTTTGTTTAATAATTCTGTTTTACTCGAATTTATGATTTTATTATAACATTCTGAATCATATCTTTTCCATAAACGTTCAAATGGTGTAACAAAATCATACGAATTTTGACCAATAAATGCAGCTATATCACTTGTAAACAAATAAATCTTATTCTTTAAAGACATATATATTTTTGAATTGACAAGTGATCCTATATACTAATTCTAAATGTTTTTATTCATTTTTTAATTACTTTATTGTTACTTTATTGTTTGTTTAAAATTTAAATGTAAATTAATGTAGATATGGATAAACAAATTAAAACGATTGTTGTAAATATTAAAGAATATCATTTTACAAATAATTTTACAAATAATTTAAAGATTACATGTGAATTATATAGATTATTTGACGAATTATCTATAGAATGTTTTAATGAGAATCTAGATAAAAGACAATTATGTTATGATCAGTTGTGCATTTGTTTAGATAGTATAAATGATAATATGTGTAATGTCACGTTAATGAAACAATTAACTTGTACAATATATGAATCTGGACTTTGTAATATGGAGTATGATTAATGAGATCTTTTTAATCGTTTTACTGATGAATTTTCTGTTTGTTCATTTAATATTTCCGTGTTACAAATTGATTTAAAACAATGTAACAATTTTATGGTCATTTTAATGTCATATTCAGATGTATGTTCAGAGTTTTTACAACTGTCTAATTTAAAATGGTTACATAAATTGATTAATGATAAACTTTGTTTTTGATTTAATTTGCCACACGTTTTTAGAAATTGTGCTACAATTAATGTATCTATAGGATTGCAACTTATAAAATTGCTATATTCTCGATCTGTTAATAAACCACTTGACTTGATGAATCTAATATCAAATGCAATGTTGTGTCCAATCGGTATCAAATTATATGAACCTTTGTTTTTGTTCAAAAAATCTAAAAGAATTTTTCTAGATGTTTGTAAATCACTTGAACTTTGATGATGTTTGATGATATCTATTCGATTTATTTGTAATGCCTCTGGATAAATATTATACCCTGATGTTTGTTTTAATGAAACATTTAAAATATCCTTTTGTATTAAATCTTTGTCGAGAATCACGAATGAAATAGTAAGTAAATTACTTGTCTCGCTTACACCAGATGTTTCACAGTCAAATGCAATATACTTATTTTGTGAGACTTGCATATTACATTTTTAAATTGCGTATTAAATTTCAATTTTAATAAAATGATAATAATGTATTTAAATGTATTTAAAAATGTATTAGTTTAAAAATTAATATGGACGATTTATTTATTGAAAAAGACAATAGTACGACCAGTAGGTTAGCAGATGATGTTTTACATAAAGCAGATTTGATGAGGTTAAACAATGGATGGAATGATAAAAATGAAAGGATAATTATATCAGTTGGTGAAAATGCTGCTAGTTACAAATGGATGCATGAAAAATGTGCTAATTATCATAAATTTATATACAAGTTATTAAGTATATTATTGATTGTGTTGAGTACTTTATTAACAGTTGAAACAATATTTCCTAGTAATAATCAATGTAAAGATTTTGTCGTAGAAATTGTACGAAGCACAATTGTATATATAGTAAATGTTCTTACTGTCTTGCAAACATTTTTTAGATCAGAAGAAGTAGCTGAAAAACATTTAGTTTCAGCTGGCGCGTATAGTACTATTTATCATGATATTCAGCAACAAATGTGTATGTTTAGAAGAGATCGTGTAAATGCTACAAAATATGTAACTGAATGTTTAAAACAGTACGATACGTTAGTTATAACAAGTCCTGATATCAGTTCCAGAATTCTAATGAAATTTAAAAACACATTTATGAATTCAGATATTGCTTTACCAGAAATAGCTGATAAAATACAAAAAATAGAAATTATTACAGAAGATGCTGTTCATTTAAATAATTTAAATAATTTAAATAATCCAAATAATCCAAATAATTTAAATAAATTAAATGATCCAAATGATATAATAATAGCTAATAATGAAAAATTATCTAGTTTTAATTTGCAAAAACGTGTAAAAAGAAATGGTGTACCATTAGTTTTAACGAATAAACAATCAAGTATACAAAATTGTAATAATTTAGCTCAAATACATAATGCATTTCAAATTCATGGTGATATTAGTGATAAAGATTTAGAAAATATAGATTCTATTCAATTAAAAGAATTACGTAACCGATTTTTAAAGGAAAAATCTGATTATGAGTATCAACGTTTTTTACAACATTCTCACGAAGATGAATAAAAGATCATACCGTTAATTGATGTTAATATTGTTTTTATAAATTTCTGAAAGTTGTAACATTAAATTTGTTAATTTTACAAATCGATCGATTTCATGTTTATTTCCAGTTTTACCTATATATTCATATATTGTTTTTCCACAATCATTGAATTTATTATTTAACCTTGTACAATATCCTCTTATATAAGAATATATACAATAGTATGGATCACTCATATTATTAAACATAAAGTCAACTGAATTTTTAGATCTATAATCAAATTGTTTAGATGTACAATAAACGTGATATCCTCTTTTACTACGAAATATTCTAAATGTCTCTGGTATTTTTGAAAAATGTTCAACTACAACATCTTTATCTATATCCTTGTCTATATCTATAGTTAACAAGTGTTTAAAGCATATATATACAGTATTTGTAGCTGAATCTCTTGCAATGTAATAGTCTCGTTTGGGTTTTATAAGTTGCTGAGGACGTTTTACACCAGATATAAATTGTGGTGCTAATTTTATAATATCATCTGAATAATTTATAGTAGAATCTGTTCCATAATTTGTTCCAATGTTTTGTAACGGATCCTTGTTTTCTAGTATGTTTAAAAACGTTTTATGAAATAATTCCATAATTTATATAATATCTTATGGAAAAAAAAGCAACGGACAAACAAATAAGTTATTTAAAATACATATTGAAAGAAAAAAAAGTAGGATTATGTGATTTAATTCAAAAAGACTATGATCAACTAACACACGGGGATATTTGTTCATTATTTAAAAAGTATGATGTCCCACCTTCTATTAATATGAAAAATTTACAGTATATAATAAAAACAGAAGCTAAAGATTATATAATTGGAGAACAATTTGATAAGACAACTGGTAATAAAATAATGGATATAATAGCATTTAAAAATTTAATGGTTTTAGATTATGATGTAAAAAGTTGTTCTGAAATAACAAAATCAGAACTATTAAACACGATAATTGATAGATTGAAAAACACACAGTATAGTTTTTCTATATATGAAACATATGGTGGTTATCATGTATACTGTACAAGTAACAGGTTTGATTACAGACATAATTCTACACATAGTTTAATGAAACTATTAGAATGTGATAGATTTTATATAGGTTTTACAAGATACGTTGGGTTTGCTGTTAGATTAAACAGAAAACCTAATAGAAGTGAAGCTTTTATAGAAAGTTTTGTTACACGGATTAACCAAGACTTGGCTAATGTTGAGTTGGAAAAATTAGTAGAGTTCAAGGACACCTTGATTGTTAATTAACGTTTTAATTAATTTGTTAATAACGTTTTTAATTAAAAATGTTATGTGTACGAATAATATTAGATATTGTTTCGGCTGTATTAGGTGTATCTTGTATAATTTCTATCAATTTTCCTAATAGTTTTATTTTTAATTTTGGAAGATTTGTTTCGATTAGTACTCCTTCTTGTGATAATAGTCCAGTTTGTGTCCATTCGTATAATACGTATGCGTTTAATATGTTTGCTTCTATAAGATATCGTATAAAGTCTGCTATTTTTTGGGAATTTGTTCTGATTATATTAAGATAATTGATACCAGGTACGTTAGTTAAATTTGAAATAAAAACGATTGCTTTTCTTTGAATAACTATATTGTCTGATTCTTGTTGGGAATTTGATTGAGTAGGTGACGAAATTTCTGATTCTTCATCACTAGTAAGACTAGATTGAGATTGATATGACTCGTCATCACTACCAACCGAACTAGGTTGATACGACTCGTCATCAGAAGACTCATCAGTCTCAAAGTTTAAGTCTTCAAAACGGAATGTAAAAGGTTGTTCAGAAGACTCACCAGTGGGTGAAGGTTGTGAAGGTTCAGAAGACTCGTCGGTGGGTGAAGATTCAGAAGGTTCAGAAGACTCGTCGGTGGGTGAAGATTCAGAAGGTTCAGAAGACTCGTCGGTGGGTGAAGGTTCAGAAGGTTCAGAAGACTCGTCTGTGACTGAAGGTTCAGAAGACTCGTCGGTGGGTGAAGGTTCTAATTGATCTGTGAATACATTATTATAAATATCTGTTATACTACTAGCCATTGATGAAAATCCATCAATAACGTTTTCGTCGTTTCTTATTTTCATTGTTAATAAATCTACTAAACCTATTTTTTGAGATTGTAAATCTGGCAAGTCGATAATGTATTGAGCTTCTCTTTCTGATAAAATAGAGTCATTTTTTAGATACATTACAAAATCTGTAAATGCAATTTCATCAGAATATAAAAAGTTCTCCATAGGTGCGTGATGGAAAAATAATGCTAATAAATCTGTTGTTTTAGATGTTAGTATACTTTGTAAGGGTACTGGTTGTTCATTTTCTTCATCTTTTAATGATAACATTGTATCTTTTAATTTGTTGTATGTTTTTTCTATAGATCTTATTACTTCTTGTGATAATGGAGTTCTATCGTATGGATTATTTATTTCTTGTCGTTTTATAACTTGATCATAAAGTATACGAATGTCATCGCAAAAGATTTTATTGTTATGTTTATATGTAAAAAAGAATTCTGGTTTTATATCTGTAAGACTATCTCCTAAAAGTGAATCATTGTTTTGACATTTTTGCGAATATTGTTCAGGATAACGTTGTTTGTGACGTTGTTCATTTGGTGTAAGATTATTTTGAATATGACGTTCAAAAAGATCATTTAATTGTGTATCTTTTGCGTCACGTGGTTTTTCTGGATCTGGTATATATCGTATCATTTGATGTCTGTGATCATCTATTTTACGTTGTAAAATTTCTTCAAATTCTTTACATAATTCTCGTTTTGATTTAATTTGGTAATTCGGGATGTTTTCAATTACGGCTAGTTCTCTTAATTGTTCTATATCCCATTTTGTTAATTTTGCACACATTTGTTGCCATTTGTATTTGAATTCTGTACTTTGTTTTTTTTCAATTCTTGTTCTAATATTTATTATTTTTTGTTGTAAAGATTTTTGTACAATACCTCTTTGTATTAATAATGCAGCTATAAAATTGTATAATCCAAAATGGTATCGCATATCTTTAGTGATATCATACGGTGATACGTCTTCTAAATTATTAGATAATCGAGTTATTTCCATTTTAATTTTTGATACGTTATTCATATCGATAGGAATTGTATTTGTTTTTATATATTCATCTATTAATACATTTAATGATTGTTTTATTGATACGTTATCAATTATCTTTTTATAATTTGGTAGATCCGTATTAATTTTGATATTGCATTTTTGTAACAATATGGGTAAAATGTGGGTACTAAAAAATGTTCTTAATTGTTTAACTGACCAACCAATTGTATCAAAACGAGAATAATTTTTAAAATTTTCGCGAGTAACAATTTCATTTTTGTCAGCTCGTCTTATATTTGGATCTCCTTCTCTTCTCCATATAAAATATGAATACTTGTATTTTTCACCATCTAAGGTTAAAATATCTGGGTAATATTCGGGTTCTGTTTCTAGTAAATTTTTAACAATAAAACTTGGTGTTTTATTAAAATATAAAAATTCCTTTATACATGGTTCAGTTAGTGTCCATTGTTCACATTCATTTGTTACTTTGTTTATACCTGTTTTTTCACATATATATTTTTTAATTTCTTGAATTATTGGTTTTATAAATTCTGGTTGTTTACTGTGAATCAAATTTAATAATTCCGAGTCAAAATATTTTGCTTGATAATTATTCAAGTAAGAATTGTATTCATTACGTTCGTATTCAAACAAACTGTCATAAAAAGATGGATATCCCATTCGTTCACGAATTTCCGGCCACTGATTGAAAAAAATACCGTCGAATACATTTTCTATAACAGAAGTCATATTATAGTATAATAATATTAATATATAAAAAAATATTTATTTTATATATTTTATATTTTTAATTGTAGTCATTGTGTTGTTTTATGGCTTCAAGTCTACATGTATCCACAGGTGTATTTTTATTAAATGCCAGTTTAACAGTTACACAAAGAGCACCTAATAGCCCGAATTTAACTGTTTCAGGAACACTAACTGCAACTGATCACATTCAATAGCAAGAAGTCTCTCATTTAGTTCTTCATAAAATGCTTCACGCTTTGACTCTTCATCTTCGTTAAAAGATTGCATGGTTGGCGTTGGCATAATTGGCGTTGATACTGACATTGGCGATAAGTTGAGGAATTGACAAATATCCTGTATTTCAATAATAATTCAATTTTTTTATTATAATGAATTAAAAATATTTTCAATTTTTTGAGCAATCAAGGTTTAAACAAAACTATTTCAACTCCTGCATTGGCCCATTGTTGATTAATAGTGCAAATGTACGATCCTGAACGAAGAGAATTGATAGTTGGATAATTGTATGGAGGATTCTGAATTCTTTGCAACAGTTTTGAAAGAGCAATAGATGCATGGTGAACGTTGATAAGCATCCTAGGAGCAC
>Ga0209353_10001034_pt1 | contig 16158 bp, 5 predicted proteins | sample LauGreSpBDMM15SD_2_FD_187561 | JGI IMG/M metagenome (GOLD analysis project Ga0209353, IMG submission 187561) | Freshwater lake microbial communities from Lake Michigan, USA - Sp13.BD.MM15.SD (SPAdes) (version 2) | ecosystem: Environmental > Aquatic > Freshwater > Lake | place: Lake Michigan, USA...
ACTTGCAAAATAGGACAGCTGACGGATCAGCTGACCATGTTATTACTGCTGACACTGGTACTGATGATAAGAATTACATTGATTTGGGTTTGGCTGGATCAACAGACACAGACGCAACCTATACTTCCATATTACCACTAGATGGTTATTTGTATGTACAAGGTAACACTGCAACATCTATTGGTGGTAATTTAATTATAGGTACAACAACCGCAGGCAGAACAGTTAACATAATTGCAGGTGGACCAGGTTCCAGCAGCCTTCAAGTAAAGATTTCAACAGATGGTGTGAATTTGGTCGCAAAACCATTGAAGTTTGCAGATGGAACATCACAAAACACATCTGCAACTGCATCGGCCGCTTCAGGTGAATCGTTTGCCAACGGTGCATTTGCAAGAGCCAACGCTTCATATGGTGTTGCAAATTCTGGTTCATCATTTGCTAATGGTGCTTTTACGACAGCCAATTCTGCGGCCATATTTGCTAATGCTGCATTTGGTCAAGCCAATTCAGCCGCAGCATTTGCTAACGGAGCATTCTTGGTTGCCAATTCAGCTGCCATATTTTCTAACGCAGCATTCGACCAAGCCAATTCTGGTGCATCTTTTGCAAATAGTGCATTCTTGGTATCCAATTCAGCCGCATCTTTTGCTAACGGAGCATTCTTGGTTGCCAATTCAGCCGCATCTTTTGTTAATGCAGCATTTACTACTGCTAATGCTGCATTCGGTCAGGCAAACTCTGGTGCATCTTTTGCTAATGGATCATTCTTGGTTGCCAATTCTGCGGCCATATTTGCTAATGCTGCATTCCTACAATCTAACACGGCCGCCGCATCTTTTGGCCAAGCAAACTCAGCCGCATTATTTGCTAATGCTGCATTTAGTCAAGCCAATTCTGGTGCATCCTTTGCAAATAGTTCTTTTATAGTTGCTAACTCAGCAGCCATATTTGCAAATGCTGCGTTTACCAAAGCAAACTCAGCAAATGTCTTGGCACAATCTGCATTTGATGTAGCCAACTCTGCGGCCGCCTTTGCCAACGGAGCATTCACATCCGCAAACTCTGGTTGGACCAGAGCAAATTCTGCACACACTCTAGCAGCCACTCAAGCAGGTCGGTTAGATGTTATTGAACCAATTGCACAAGAAGCTTTTACAGTTGCATACTCTGCCTTAGATTTGGCCACAGGCAATTCAGCGGCTTGGTTACCATTAAGAGCAAACTCGGCAGCCATATTTGCCAACGGAGCTTTTGCTCATGCTAATGCAGCATATGCTCAAGCAAATACAGGTGGTTCGGATGTATGGGTAAGAATACAAGCTAATAATGCTTATGATACAGCAAATTCTGCTAGTTCATTTGCTAATGGTGCTTTTATAACTGCTAATGCATCTTATGCATCACAAAATACAACAGCATCTTTCGCTAACGGAGCTTTTGCTCATGCTAATGCAGCATATGCTCAAGCAAATACAGGTGGTACAGATACATATGCAAGAAATACAGCCAATGCATCTTTTGTAACAGCCAACTCTGGTGCATCGTTTGCTAATGCATCTTTTGTAACAGCCAACTCTGGTGCATCGTTTGCTAATGCATCTTTTGTAACAGCCAACTCTGGTGCATCGTTTGCTAATGCATCTTTTGTAACTGCTAATGCATCTTATGCATCACAAAATACTACGGCTGGATTTGCTAATGGTGCTTTTGCTCATGCCAACGCAGCATATGCTCAAGCAAACACAGGTGGTTCGGATGTATGGGTGAGAACACAAGCTAATAATGCTTATGATAAAGCAAATTCTGCTAGTTCATTTGCTAATGCTGCCTTTACTCATGCCAACGCAGCATATGCTCAAGCAAATACAGGTGGTTCGGATGTATGGGTAAGAATACAAGCTAATAATGCTTATGATACAGCAAATTCTGGTGCATCTTTTGCTAACGGAGCTTTTGTAACAGCCAATGCATCTTATGCATCACAAAATACCACAGCATCTTTTGCTAATGCTGCCTTTACTCATGCCAACGCAGCATTCTTACAAGCAAATACTGGTGGTACAGATGCATGGGTAAGAACACAAGCCAATAATGCATATGATACAGCCAATTCGGCAGCCAGCTTTGCTAATGGTGCTTTTGTAACAGCAAATTCAGGATCCAGCTTTGCCAATGGAGCTTTTGCTGCAGCCAATTCGGCAGCCAGCTTTGCTAATGGTGCTTTTGTGGCAGCCAATTCGGCAGCCAGCTTTGCCAATGGAGCTTTTGCTGCAGCCAATTCGGCAGCCAGCTTTGCCAATGGAGCTTTTGCTGCAGCAAATTCAGGATCCAGCTTTGCCAATGGAGCTTTTGCTGCAGCCAATTCGGCAACAATAAATGGCCAAGCAGCCTTTAACTTTGCAAATACTATTTCAAATATAGTATTAACATTTGGTGCTACGACTGTGTTGGATGTATCTGCGAGCGGATCCTCAGCTTATGTTTTTTCTCAATATACAGGATTAAACAATCCTAATATATCAACTTTTAGTGCTACAACTTTAGGATTTAATCTAGCTTCTCTTTCTGCATCTCATCCATTTCATATTAGAACAGGTGATAATAGTGCTGACTTCGACACAGGATTAGTTCACATTTCACCTACAGGAACAATTTCTTATGGATCAGCCGCACAAGGTAAAACAAGTGGATTATTATTATGGAGAATTCCACACACATCTGTTGGCAATTACAAGTATCGTTGTTCCGCTCATGGATCAATGATTGGTAATATTAATATTGCTAACACAGCAGGCATATATTTCGCCTATAGTTCATAATCACAGATAAATAAATCATGGCAAATAAAAATATACTCACAAACGGTTCAAAAGTTTCTCAGATAGAACTGATGTACTATGCACCGGTGGCCGTGGTGCCGCCATATCTAACTGAGCCAATCAATGTAATGTATTGTTTTCTAGCAAAACCATTACCATGGCCAGATGAAATAAACCCACCTGTTCCTGCAACAAACTTGAAATCACTCAAAGAAGTGCATAGAAATATCTTTATTGTTAAGAAAATAAAAACAAATGATATATCACCAGTCATACAACGCATAGATTGGACTTCTGGAATAACATATGATTATTTTCAAGACGATGTTGACATGTTTGGAAAAGATCAAAATGGTTATATTACTCAAAATTTTTATGTAAAAAACAAATATGACCAAGTTTTCAAATGTTTGTGGAACAACAATGACCAGCCGTCAACTGTAGAACCATATTTTGAACCAGGCACTTATACAGCAAACAAAATGTTCCAAGGTGCAGATGGTTATAAGTGGAAATTTATGTATACCATCGACACCGGACTTAAACTCAAGTTTATGGACAAAGAATGGATGCCGGTTGCAGTTGGCTCAAACACTCCAAACCCGTTGGTTACAACTGCCGGTGCAGGTAGTATAGATGTTATCAATGTGAATGCTGGCGGTTCAGGATACGATCCTGGTAACTCCGTGGTGCAAGTTGTGATAACAGGTGATGGATCTGGTGCAACTGCAACTGCAAATGTACAAAACGGAATTATACGAGATATTATTATTACCAATCCAGGTGGTAATTATAGTTATGCAAGTGCTAATATTGTATCTGGATTTGGTGCTAATGCTGTACTAACACTTTCAACATCACCTGTTGGTGGCCACGGCTTTGATCCATTTTCTGAATTAGGTTGTGCTCATGTGATGATGACTTGTGAGTTTGAGGGCACGGAAGGTGGTCTATTACCTACAGACATTGACTTTCACCAGTTGGGATTGATAGTCAATCCAACGACAAAGCAATATAATCCAACATATGCAAATGGTGTTGTGTATAGTACCACAACAGATATTGTTGTTGCAGCTGGTTCAGATATTGGATTTGCAACAGATGAAGTTATTTACCAGGGTCCTGTCGATAATCCAACATTTACTGCAACAGTTTTATATTTTAATGTTTCCACCAATCTATTAAAGCTAATAAATACGAGAGGTGTTCCAGTAATTAATAGTCCTATTTTTGGACAAACAACAAATTCAACAAGAACTGTACTATCATATAATCTTCCAAATTTTGCAACATATTCTGGTCATTTGGCTTATATTGAAAATAGAACTGGTGTTCAAAGAAGTGATGACGGAATAGAACAACTCAAATTTGTATTAGGTTTCTAAGGGAAAAAAATGGCTCTAAATTTTAACGTTGATCCTTACTATGATGATTTCGATGATACAAAAAACTTTCATCGAATTCTATTCAAACCAGGTAAGGCTGTACAGGCCAGAGAATTAACACAGGCGCAAACGATTCTACAGGATCAGATTACAAAGTTTGCCAATAACATATTTAAAGAGAATTCCCCCGTAACTGGTGGGCAAATTACAACCAACTTTAAATGTTTTTATATTAAGTTACAAAGCACATATAATGGTGCATCAATTGATGTTTCCGAATTTAATGGATTGCTTATAACAAATTCAACAGGTACAATTAAAGCAAAAGTTGTTGCTGTTGCACAAGCAACAGGTACCGCAGGTGAAGGTGATCCACCAACATTGATTGTTGTATATAAATCAGGCACACAATTTACCAATAATGATATCATATATGATGTAAATTCAAATAAAGCATGTCAAGCAATCACAAATGATTCAACAGGTCAATCTTCCGTAGTCTCTATTGCCAAAGGTGTTTTCTATGTTCTTGGCAATTTTGTACAAATTGAACCAACAACAATAGTTTTAAGTAAATATGACAGCACACCATCAAGAAGGGTTGGTCTAGAAATTACCGAAACAATTTATGACTTTGCAAATGATGCATCGTTGTTAGATCCTGCGGTTGGTGCATCAAACTACCAAGCACCAGGTGCAGACAGATACGTGATTAGTCTGGAACTTACAGCAAAACCATTGTATTTTGGTGATGACCAATTCTTCATTGAATTACTTCGTATTGAAAATGGTAATGTTTTCAAAATGATTGATGGATCAGTCTATGCAGCAATTGATGATTATTTTGCAAAACGTGATTATGAAACAAATGGTGATTACATTGTAAATGATTTTAGTTTGACACCAAAAATTGACCCTGATGATGAAGACAAGTATATAATGGGTGTTGGTAAAGGCCTTGCATATGTACACGGTTATCGTGTGGAGAATCCTTCACCTGTTAACATATCATCCAATCGTGCGAGATCAAATTCTTCCATAAACAACGACAACACTGTTATAAATTACGGTAGTTATTTTACGGTTGCAAATGTTGTTGGTGCAAATGCAAGAGTATTTGAGGTAACCACAGCAAATACAGTAGATTTTCATTGTGTTTCATCAAGTGATGTTTTTACAGCAAACGCAACGACATATAATTCCACACTTGTGGCCAGAGGTTATATTCGTGGATTGGATTTCCAAAGTAGCCCAAACAATTCTGATGCAAACACATATATTTACAAAGCTTTTGTAAATGATCTTCAAAACCAATCTTTGACGGGAACGGTTGTAAGTGCAGGTGCAACTACAGTAGTGTTACCCGCAACTAATGGTAAAACATCTACAGTTAATGATGCATATATTGGTGTTGACATTTCAATTACTTCTGGAACAAATGCTGGTGAAACAAGAACTATTATAGGGTATGTTGGTTCAACAAGAACTGCAACCGTAAATAGATCATGGAGTGTGACACCAGATAACACATCAACTTTTGCATTAAATTTTAATACAGCTGATATTGAATCCATGTTACAAGTTAGTAGCAATTACACAATATACGGTAAAGCTAAGATTGATAACACAGGAAAACAAGGCAATTTGGCCAGCGGAGATACAGTTTTTGAAAATCCAAATAAACCCGAATTAATTTTTACATTAGGTTTACCATATGTTGAAACAATTACTGATGCATCATATACAACATTCATAGAATCTCGTAGTGTTTCTTTTGGTGTTTCTGGTAGTGATTTGGCTGCAACAATATCATTGACTGGAAGTTATTTGGGTGTAATTAAACACATAGGCACAGAAAGTTCCACACTTAGTTCCGATTTGGTCGAAGAAAATTTCACAATTATTGTGACAAATAAAGGTTCAAATACAAAATTTGATAATGGTGATATTGTTCCGTGGACAATATCTGGTAGAACCATTGATATGAATAATAATTTATCTGTTGCAACATTAAAAACATTAACATCTGATTTGACAGCATTTACAGCAACCATTATTTTCAAAGTTTCTGTACCAACTGCAACAAATTCCAGTTTGATTTTGAAAATTAAAAATTTGGTTACAGCAAATGCTAATACAATTGTAACTAGTGGAACACAAATTAATACCTACACATTTGTTGATGATGGTGGAACTTCTAGTGGACAAATTTATATACAAGCTGCAGGTGTTGCTGCTCCCGGAACAAAACAATCATTGTATCTATCTGATGTGAAACGAGTTGTAAAAATTATTGATACAAAAGCTTCAGGCACAGTACCATTAACAACAATGTATAACGATTCAACATACAATGTTACAAGTAATTATGTGTTTGATAATGGACAGAGAGATGGTTATTATGACCATGCTTCAATTACATTGAGACCTGGTGCACCTAAACCAATAGGTAATTTGTTAGTGTATGTTGATTATTACAAACACTCGGGTGGTGATGGTTATTTTAATAAAATGTCATATGTGGATATTTCAAATGCGCCAGAAAATTACAGAGAAATTCCAAATTACACAAGTAAAAATGGAACAACATATTCACTAAGAGATTGTTTGGACTTTAGACCATCCAGACAAAATGCACAAACAGATTTTGTTTTCCGTTATTCTAATCCATCAGATACAAGATTTGGTTCACTATTACCTGTAGATTCTTCAAGTTTCATTTGTGACTATGAACATTATCTTGGTCGTAAAGATAAATTAATTTTAACCAAAGATAGAAGTCTACAAATAATTGAAGGATCTCCCTCAATCAATCCAATTTTACCTAATGAACCAGATTCTTCATTGACGATAGCAAATATCACACATAATCCATATACTGGTTATATAACCACAGAAGTTCCGCCAGGTAAACTGCCAGATTTGTCAATCGATAAGGTACAGCATCGCCGATACACAATGGCTGATATTGCGGGTCTCGATACAAGAATTAATCGTGTTGAATATTACACCTCTTTAAATTCACTTGAACAAAATGCAAATTCATTGCAAATTTCAGATGCGTATGGATTAAACAGATTCAAGAATGGTATTATGGTGGATGATTTTTCTAGTTTTTCAGCTTCAGACTCAGGTATTACAGACTTCAATGCAAATATCAATAGAAGAACTAGACAAATGACAGCTGGCCAAGTTGTTAAAAATTTCCCATTGAAAAATTTGGCAATGGTGTACAACATGAATTCACCAACAGCAACATCTATTTCTGCATTAAATTTCAATGTTAGTAGAGATGGTTCAGTAAATTATTTTACATTACCATATACCACAAGAAATATTGTTTCACAAAAATTAGCAAGTAGAACAACCAATGTAAACCCATTCAATACTCCTTTTTCAAAAGGTAGTTTGTCATTATCTCCAAACATGGACACTTGGGTTGACACAACATATTCGCCAGGTTTGTTAGTTGTAGACTCTGGTTTACAAGTATTTCAAAGAGGTGATGTGACAAATACTTTGTCTTTTGGTGATTGGCAAACAGTTCCTGGAACATCAGTAACAAGCCTACAATCACAAACATCTAGTCCGTGGGCCACTGTGTCCAGCACTGTTGGATGGACTGGTGGAACAACTGGATTGCAACAAACAACAATACAGAATTCCACGTTATCTTCAACTTACATTACAAAGTTTAAAGAACAACAAACCAATTTACTCGGACCATACAATAAAATAGATAACACATATTCATTGAATAATGGTTACATAAATGATATCAGTATTCTTCCATGGATTAAGCCACAACAAATATCAATCAAAGCATCTAACCTATTAATTAAAACAAAACTGTATGCATTCTTTGATAATATAAGTGTTGATGAGTATGTTCGAAAATTAAATACAATTGAAGTTGCATCTGTAACTGGTACCTTCAAAGTAGGTGACATTGTTGGTTATTTTTCAGCTGGAACATTTACACCTACAGCTAAAGTTGAAGGTGTGTATAATTACACCGATACAACAAAGGTGCGCTTGTATGTTTCAAACGATTTTAAGACAACAACATACAATAATAGTTTAGCATTACAAAACGGTTTCTTTAATGCATCAGGTGTTTACCAATCATCTACTGCTTCTGGCAGTGTTGTTGCAACACAATTTGGTAACTCCAGTGAACACTATAGTGGTACATTGAAAGATTCAACGTCACTTACATCAATACAATTATCACCATTAGCATCAAGTGTAAATGATTTTTACAATGGTTTAACACTTTACATAACTTCTGGTACAGGTGCTGGTCAGTCAGCTGTGATTTCAGATTATGTTGGATCAACAAAAGTAGCAACACTTGCAACACCTATAACAGTGGCTTCAGTTGTTGGATTGCCAGACAGAGAAACATATTCTATTGGTTCAACTACAGGTTCGATTGAAACTAATGAACGTGGTGATTTCTTTGGTGTGTTTACGGTACCAGCAAACACTTTTCATACTGGTCAAAAAGTCTTCCGTTTAGACAACCGCATTAATAATAATGCGGGTACAGTGTCAACATATGCAGAGGGTACCTTCTATGCAGAAGGACTACAAGTCAATAAACAAAATATTGATTTTGGTGCATCTCCAGCTGGTGCAAAAGACACTTTCAGACAAATATTACATAAAGATTCCTCTTATACAACAAACTCATCTGAAGTACAATCAATAAGTATTGTAACAGATTTGGAAGTACCACCACCGGCCGGAGATGGAGGAGGAGGTGATGGTGGAGGTGCTGATCCAGTTTGTCAAACTTTCCAGATTGACCCAACAAATTTTCCAAATGGTGCATTTCTTTCATCAATTAGAGTGTTTTTTGCAACGAAACCAACATCAACAAATGACGGTTCACCAGTAACACTTTCTATTCTTGGTACATTAAATGGTTATCCAAACGGAGTAACATTAGATCATTCAGTTGTCACTTTAGGCCCAACTGAGGTTAAAGTTTCACAGACACCACAATTTTTGGATTCAACCACTTACACCGAATTTAAATTCACAGCGCCAGTTTACATACAATCTGGTGTATTGTATGCGTTTATGGTAAAATCTTTGTCGAATGAATATACACTATGGACGGCTGCTACCAATGAAGACGCATTACCATCAACGGTAAAAAATCTACCAAGTGATCCATATCCAAGTTCAATTACAAAAATATCAGCCGCAGTTTATGTTGGTGGTATGTTTATTTCCCAAAACTCAAAAACTTGGGAAGCGGATCAAAATCAAAGTGTGATGTTTACAGCTGAACGTTGTGTGTTTAACACCGCTGTTACACCATCAATCAGAATGGTTATACCTAAAAAATTACCACAAAGAACTTTGGTTGATTCTGAGATAGATTATTATAAAAATGCAAATACAATGACAGATTTGATTTTAACAACATCAAATTCTGATATGTTGGTAGATGCATTTAACATATCAACAACTGATTTTGTTCCATCATCGACCTCTATTAATTATAATTATGATGCAACATTGCAAAACGGAACTTCTGCTGGCCAGGTTGGTATAAATCCAGGTAAATATGGTACAACAATGTATCAACATATACATTTGGATGATAATCAAGGTGAAAGGGTGTTATTCGCAAATTCAGAAACATCTTTCTCATTGTATGGTCAACTATCTTCACAAGACAATGCTGTTTCTCCAGTTATTTCTGATGCTGGAACAACTGTATTTACGGTGCAATATGATATCAACAATTGCCCTCTGTCAAACAGTTTAATATCCCTTGTTTCTGGTGGAACCAGTTACGCTACAGGCAACACAACAGTTACCATTTCTCCACCAACAGGTAAAAATGGTACACAAGCTTACGCATCACGAACTATTGTGAATGGTGTCATAACTTCCATTTATCTAACTGATGTTGGTTCTGGTTATATTGAGACACCAACAGTTTCAATTAATGTATCTGGTGGTTCTGCTGCTGGTGCATCTGCAATCATAACAGGTGAAACTTCCAAGAATGGTGGTCCTGCTGCAACAAGATATATAACCAAGAAGGTTGTATTGGATGCAGGATTCGATTCTGGTGATTTGAATGTTTATTTGACTGCTTATCGTCCAAATGGAACAGATATACTGGTATACTACAAAATTTTGAATAGAAATGACACTCAAGGTTTTGCTGACGGTTCTTGGACTCTGATGACAAAAACTAGAAATTCAGATACATTGAATTCTAAATTTAGAAATGATTTACACGAATATACTTTTGCACCAGGAAGTTTGGGTCTGGAACAAGGTTATGTTTCTTATACCTCAACTAATGGCCAAACATACAATTCGTTCAATCAATTTGCAATCAAGATTGTTTTGGTAACTACAGATAAAACTGTGGTACCTTATTTGACAGACATGAGATGTATTGCATTGCCTTCAAACATCAATAGTTCAATTGGTTAATTATGTCATACTTGAGAGTTGAAGGAACAAAATTGGTTAGAGATACCAGAAGTGGTGCAATTATAAACCAGGATAAAAATGGTTTAGATGAATATTTGAATAAACGCCGAGTATTAGAGTCTCAAAAAAATGAAATAAATAATGTTAAGTCTGAGGTTAAAGAACTCAGAGAAGATATAACGGAAATAAAAAGTTTGTTATTAAAACTATTAGAAAAAGGTTAAAATGGCTAATACAGTATCCTCATTAAGTTATGCCAATACATTTGGTGATTGGATGGTTGCGACCAACAATTTAGTTATAGAAAATAACATTATTGCCAAAGAAAATTATGTCAAAGATTCTGGAACTTTATATCTTTCAGAAAGTTCACAAACAGCCCTACAATCAAACGGTAATGTTATTATACAGAAAGTATTCTCTGTTCAAGGCATAGGTTCTTCTGCATCAATTCAAAACAATTTAGATGTACAAGGCCAAGGTTATTTTTCAAACGGAAATTTGAGTCTTGCAACAACAGGTAGTGCAAATGTAGGAAAAACTTTAACAGTTTTAGGAACAGGTAATGCATTAGTAGTTTCAAACAATGCTATAATTAGTGGTAATGTTGCAATATCATATGCAACCATCACAAGAACACTACAGGCAAATAATACTGTTAATACATCATACGCTTCAATATATAACACTACATTTACGGATAAATTACAAGCAAATACTAGCACATTAACAGATGTTTCGGTTGCAAATAGTTCCAGTTACACAACTTATTTACAAGCAAATACGAACGTATTAACAGGATCATTACAGGCTAATGACTTTGTTAATACCAGAACAATGTCTGTTACTGGTATTACACATACTAATGTGTTACAGGCTAATACTTCAACAAACACATCAAATGCAAGTATCGTTTGGACTTTGTATGCAAATAATGTGCAGGCTAATGCTACAGTTAATACAACAACTGCTTCAATTACTGGCACAACATTTACCAAGAATTTGCAGGCCAATACACAGGCCAATACACAGACACTTTCTGTAACTCAAACTGCATTTGTTAATATATTGCAAGCTAATAGTGTGGTTAATACAACCACATTATCGGTAACCAATACTTCACACACTAATGTGTTACAGGCTAATACATTAGCCAACACCGAAACAATGACAGTTACTGGTGTTACACACACTAATGTGTTACAGGCTAATACATTAGCCAACACCGAAACAATGACAGTTACTGGTGTAACTCATACTGATGTTCTGCAAGCCAACTCAGCTGCTAATACTAGAACCATGTCTGTTACTGGTACGACACACACTAATGTGATGCAGGCAAATTCTGCCGCCAATACTAGAACCATGTCCGTTACTGGTATCACTCATACGGATGTTCTGCAAGCCAATTCAGCTGCTAACACTAGAACAATGTCTGTTACTGGTGTAACTCATACTGATGTATTACAAGCTAATAGTGCAGCCAATACTAGAACCATGTCTGTTACTGGTATTACTCACACAGATGTGTTACAAGCCAACTCGGCAGCTAACACCAGAACAATGTCTGTTACTGGTACGACACATACAGATTTGTTAGTAGCAAATACTAGAATTAATACAGTAAATGTTTGGTCGACCCACACAGTAACTGCAAATACAATAAGAGCAAACACTGATGTTTTCACACCAAATGTCAGAGTTTCAGAATTAATTGATGCTGAAGATGCTGAAGCAAGAGTTTTCAACCTACAGGTTGGTGAAGGTGGTTTAAGTATTGCTGGTAACTTCACACTTAATGGAAGAACAGTATTTAATTCAAATGAATTTATTATAAGTCAAGGAACACCAAATCAAACATCAAAATTTAGTGTTTTCAGAACAGCTAATGGTGCGGCAAATGGTGTTGCATCGAATGCATCCATTCGTTGGAATGAAACGGATAATTATTTTGATCTAAATGATGTTAGTGATGGAACATATTACAGAATTATTACCGAACAACAACTGACTGGTTCAACAACAACAGTAAGTTCAGTGTTGGCCGCATCAGCCACAGCGGCAAACACATTAAACAATGCAATACAAACAGCGAATACTTTCTTAAAATTAAGAATAGATTCTTCCGATTCATTTGCTAACGGTGCATTTGTTAGAGCTAATTCAGCTTATTTGGCACAAAACATTACAGCAGTATTTGCAAATGCTGGTTTTGCACATGCAAATGCTTCTTTCGCTGCAGCAAACAATGTTGGACCACAAATTGAACCAGCACACGCAAAAGCTAATGCGGCTTTTTCAAAAGCTAATGCTGCAACATCTGAGATTAAGGGAACAACAGGTTCAATATCACCAATCAATGCATCATTGACATTTACATCAAATAATGGTGTACAAATTTATGCAACTACTGCAAACACCTTAGCAATCAGCACATCACAAGATTTGCGGACTACTGCAACTCCGTCATTTTCTTCATTGACATTACCTGGAACTCCATTGCCAGTATCATCTGGTGGTACTGGTTCAACATCAGCTTCATCAGCTTTCAATACACTGGTGGCGGCCGCAACTGCCACACCAAACCCAACTTCAGGTTATGTTCTTGCAACTACTGGTTCAGGTTTTTATTGGACTGCTGCTGGTGCAGGTGGTGCAGGTACACAACCTGGTACTAGAATTACATCTAATAGATTGTCTTATACTGGTGATGGTACAACAACAATTTATACAACACCAACATTCAGTCAAGCTAATCAGGTTAGAGTGTATATTAATGGTGTTCGTCAATTAGAATCTGAGTATACTTTAAATTCCGGTACATCTAGAGTAACAATGACTGTTGCACCAGTTCTTAATGACAAGATATTGGTCGAAGTAGATGGTTATGCAGTATATGAATATTTTGCAAACAATATTGTATATGGACCAGCAACAGGTGCTCTTACAGCAGGCACAATCCAAAGTGCAATTGATGGATTAGAATCTGGTAAGATGCCAAAAACTGGCGGCACATTTACTGGCCAAGTTATTGGTCAAACAATAAACAAAGCAACCGCAAATACTTCATTCGCAACTGGACAATATGTACACGATTTAGCAAATTCTTCTTATACATTTACACACAGTATAACAGGTAATGCTGGTACAGTAACAAATGGTGTCTATACAACATCAAGTCTTGCAGATCCAGCATTTATAACATCATTAAGTGCAGGTAAGTTATCCGGTGGTACAATTGGTAGTGCAATTTTAGGCAACTCATCACTTTTTGTTGGCACAACATCAATTGCATTGAATCGTGCGAGTGCAGCACAAACATTAAGTGGTGTAAGTATTTCTGGTGATGCGGGAACAGTTGGTGGTTTGTCAGTTAATACTAATACTAGAAACAATGAAGCAAATAAAATTGTAAGAACCGATGGTAATGGATATATTGAAGCAACTTATTTCAACTCAAGTAGTGGTAACGAAGGAAATTCTAGCAACCCACCAAGAGTTTGGGGTACAAACGGCACTGACAATTATATGCGTAGTTACTTAGTTGGATCATTGAGTGTTGGTTCTGCTACAAATGCTGGTTCTGCTACAAATGCTGGTTACGCTACTAATGCTGGTAATGTCACCTCTACTAGAGGTCTTTTAGGTTATTCTGTATCTGGCCAAGATATTAGTTGGCAAGATCATCTAGGACCGCAAATTATGTCACAAGGCAATAGTACTGCTGCACAGGGTGCTGCGGCCATGTCTTTTCACAGACCTGGTTTATATGCAATTAATTTTGGACTAGGCACAGATAACCAATTAAGAACTGGTGGATGGAGTCGAGGTGGCGCTTCTTATGTTATACTAGATTCTGGTAACTATACTTCTTATGCACCAACCAAAACGGGTTCTGGTGCTTCTGGCACTTGGAGTATTAATGTCACTGGCAGTGCTGGATCTGCTACAAATGCTGGAAGTGCAACGTATGCTGCTTCTGCTGGAAATGCTGGATATGCTACAAGTGCTGGTTCTGCTACATATGCTGGATCTGCTGGATATGCTACAAGTGCTGGTTCTGCAACAAATGCTTCAAGTGCTACAAATGCTGGATATGCAACGTATGCTGGAAGTGCTGGTTCTGTTGCATGGACCAGTGTTAGCGGTAGACCAACATCACTTAATTCTTTCAGTAATGATCCAGGTTATTTAACAGCAGCTACAATACCCGGTGGTGCTAGTGGTCCAAAAATGCAAATTTTTAATGATGACGGAACATATACTGTACCAGCCGGAGTAACTAATATTGTAGTTGTGGTATTTGGCGCAGGTAGCGCAGGCACCAATTATTATTATAATCAAGCCACCGGCGGTGGCGGCGGTATTGCTGCTGCTTTATTAACTGTGTCTGGTGGCCAACAATATGCTGTTACTGTTGGTAGGGGTGGTCGCAGTGCCGGTGAAGCTGGCGGCGATTCTTCTTTCGGTGGTGTGGTTAATGCCAATGGTGGCACTATCTATACACAATCGCCTGCACCCTACTATTTATCTAGAAGCGGCGGCGGCTCAGTTACTTCTGGAGTCAAATTAGCAGCCTCAGCTCAAAGTCCAGTAAATATATCTGGCAGCACTGGTTCTGGTTCCGCAATGGGTATCAATGGTGGTAGTGCCGGCGGCACAGGTCATGACCAATGGAGTGACGCACCAAGCGGCGGCGGCGGTGGTGGTTTTCATGGCGGCGGAGGTTCTGGAGGTAATTATTACGGCGCAGGCGGCGCAGGCGGTAAAGCTGCTGGACCTGGAATTGACGGAACTGCTGGTGGCAATGGCGGCGGTGGTCCATATTCTTTTGCCCTTGGCGGCACCGGCGGCGGAAAAAGTGGAACACCACCAGGAGCACAAGGTGCTGGCGGCGGTGGTGGTGTAGTTGTAATGTGGTAAAAGGAATTAAAAATGTATGTAATCTTAAATAAAACCAAAAAATCAAAAAAAATATCATTATATCACATCGCAGGAGACGGAATGATATACCCAAATCGTGAATCTATTGATAATTCTTATTACATAGAATTTTCAAGTGACACTTTCGTTAAACAAAATGAAATAGATGATCTGAGTAATGTTTTAAATGCGGATTTATTTCAAGTTCAAACTGATAAAACTGTAGATAGAAGTTATTATTATGACAGTATACAAAAAGATTTTTTTAAAATAGAAGATGCAGAGAAACCTCCAGAATTGATTGAATTGGAAAAAAAATGGGCCGAAGAAAATACTTCTAGTTAAATAGGAAATAATAAATGACAACAAAGATTACACCATCAGTCCTTGAAAATACGTCTGTTGTAGCAGCCACACACGGCACTGCGGCCGCAGTACCAGTTATAGTTGTTGATCCACAAGGTAGAATTACTGGTGTCACCAACACTTCTATTAGTATAGGCACAAGTCAAATTGGTAGTGGTACACTGGATGATGCAAGATTGCCTGCACAAGGAACT
>Ga0209353_10001036_pt1 | contig 16152 bp, 12 predicted proteins | sample LauGreSpBDMM15SD_2_FD_187561 | JGI IMG/M metagenome (GOLD analysis project Ga0209353, IMG submission 187561) | Freshwater lake microbial communities from Lake Michigan, USA - Sp13.BD.MM15.SD (SPAdes) (version 2) | ecosystem: Environmental > Aquatic > Freshwater > Lake | place: Lake Michigan...
CCCGGGTTCAAATCCCGGTCTCGCTACATGAAAATCAAGGACTTACGTTAAATCGTGGGTCCTTTTCTGTTTCTGCGTGAGGTTTGCGTGAGGTTTTGCGTGAGGTTTTTGTCATTTCTTACCAAAATCACGAACCTTTAATGCTGATATTTCTACAGCGGTTGACACCTTTGGATCGAGGTAATATTTTACATTAGTCAGTCTCTTAAGAAAAAAAAGGTTTTTAATTTATAAGTAATTTTTCCATAAAAAGAATGAACTTAGTATTGTGACCGATCGGTAGGCAAGACTAGATTGAAAACTATTGAGGAATATGCCAGTTAGAAATTTGATTGCAAACCCCCTTAACAAATACTACTCGAAGAACTTCACACTCATAGCCAAAAAACACGAATATATATTTTATGAAAAAGAATTTCAATTTTCTGAAAAGAGTATTATTAATTTTTGCATTGCTGACTCAATTACAAACTGAGGCGCAATCAGATTTTAGCATTATGGATTCTCTTATAAAAATAGATAACACGAAAGATAAAACATTAAAAACGAAGGTTTACATTAATATTAGTTTTAAAATGGCTTATTGGAGTTCAGACTCATCCTTGATGTTTTTAAAAAAGGCAGAAGTTTTAGCAAAGGAAATAAATGACCCTAAACTATTAGAAACTATATATTCGGGTTTAGTAAGGATTGAAAATACCTATACAGCTAACTATACGTCTGCACTATACCATGCTTTTGATTTTTTAAAATATAGAAAAATTAATATACAAAAAAATGGCTTCAAACCAACTAATAATAGTGGTCAAAATCCATTTAATGACAACTACTTTTTACTTGCGTCTATATATGCTAGCCTTGGCAACAAAGCTAAATCTGAAGAATATTTAAAAAGAATAGATCCTGAATTACTAGACCCCAATTCTTCTTTAAATAAAGTTTTGGATAATAATACGAGATATAGACTCACAGAATACGCTAATGTTTATATCCTTAATGATAATTTGGAGGGAGCAAAAAAAATGATGCCAACTATCATGAAGATCAATTTACAATACCCCTATTTAAAACAATGGGGATATGTTTATATTATTGACGGTAATCTAAATCTTAAATTAAAAAATTATGAAGTTGCCATCAACGACTATAAAAAAGCATTACCTATTCAAATATATACTAAAAAGATAAAAGGTGCTATTGAATGCGCTTTTGGTATGGCTGATGCGTATCAAAAATTAAATATGCCTGATTCAAGTTTGAAATATTGCAATCTGGTAATTGAGTTTTCAAAAAACTATAATAATGCCAAAGGTGTCTTAAATACCTTTTACATTTTAGCAAAAATATATAACTCCAGAGGAAATGATAAGTTGGCCTTTCATTTTTTAGATAGTGCAAGAAAAATTAATGACAGTTTATATAGTAGAAACAATATTTATGAAGCTCAAAATTTTGCTTTAAATGAACAAGAAAAAAATGATTCGCTAGATGAGCAGAAAAAGAAATCTAAGCAACTATTGGTTGTAATAGGATGTTTATTCATTCTGTCTATTATTACCATAATACTTATTCAAAGATCTCTCGTAAAACGTAAATTCAGTAAAATAGAAGATGCAAGAAAAAACAGTGAATTACTAGCTGCTAAAAATTTACAAATGGGTTTTTTACCTAAAAATTTACCACAAAGAGAAGACATTGAAATTGCTACGCATATTCAAACTTCAACCGAAGTAGGAGGTGATTATTATGATTTTATTACTACTTCAAACAATACCCTTTTGTCAATTTGTGGCGATGCAACGGGACATGGGGTGGCTTCTGGTATGATGGTCTCAGTTACCAAAGCTAGTTTGAATACTATAATAGAATCTAAGACTGATTTGATTTTGAAGAAATTAAATGAAGTGGTTAAAAATATTGATTTAGGCACTTTAAGAATGAGTCTGAATATTGTAGAAATCAATGAAAATAGAATTTCTATGTCTTCGGCAGCTATGCCACCAATCTATTTATATAAGGGTTCAACAGGTAAAGTGGAAGAGATTAAACAATCGAATTTACCCCTTGGAGGACTTAAAAATGAAATGTATGATACGATTGAGAAAAATTTTGAATCAGGTGATGTATTTATGCAATTAACAGACGGATTACCTGAAGCACCTAATCCTCAAAATGAAATGTACGATTATCATCGAGTACAAAATCATTTAGAATCAGTTGGGACTAAATCTGCCGAAGCAATTAAAAATTCTTTTATATTACAAACAGAGAAATGGTTAGGGGGTAATAATAATCCTGATGATATCACTTTTATTATTATTAAGAAAAAGTAAGCTGATCCTAATTGCACTGCGTGAGGAAAACACCCCCTGAATTCGGTCCAAATCGGTCGTTTTCGGTTTTGTGAAAACGTAACTAACTACAAATCAACGCCTTCATTTTCTCAGAAAATCTTCATAACCCTGAGGTCCCGGGTTCAAATCCCGGTCTCGCTACATGAAAATCAAGGACTTACGTTAAATCGTGGGTCCTTTTTTGTTTCTGCGTGAGGTTTGCGTGAGGTTTTGCGTGAGGTTTTTGTCATTTCTTACCGAAACGAAGTAAGATCAACCATAACGTTAACGTTTAACGAATAGTGAACATTGTATTAATTTAATTACATTCAAACAACGAAACCCCCTACGACCAAAAGTCTACATTGTTTTGACGACGGACAATTTTAATTATTTAGACAATTGAAATCAAAAACCCCAAGCCTTTCATAAATTTGTAACATCATTTTTTCATTATGAAAAAGAAAATATTACTTTCTGTTTTCGTTCTACTGCTGTTAGCAGCAACTTCAATTTGTATTTATATTTTTGATGATTATTCTCATAGAAATAATATTATTTTTTATGGAGGAACAATTCTTACAATGGACGATAAAACTCCAACTGTTGAAGCCATTTTTATAAAGGATGGTAAAATTGAAGCGCTCGGAAATCAAGATCAAATTTTTAAATTAAAAACTTCAAAAACAGAATTAATAAATCTTGACGGCAAAACATTAATGCCTGGATTTTTTGATGCACACGGTCATAATGACTTGTCTTCTTTTCTATATGGAATGACCGACATTAGTGGTTTTAATCATAAAACACCAGCTGCTGTATGGCAAGTCGCCGCCGAAAAAGTAAAGGTTACACCTTCGGGAGAATGGATTATTTGCAAAGGTTTTGATCCAATCTTAACAAAAGGATTACACTCTCCCACTATTCAATTTTTAGATTCACTTTCTCCAAAAAATCCATTGCTGCTGATTTCACAAAGCTTACATTCTTTTTATGGAAATTCTTTAGCATTTAAAAAAGCAGGGATTACGAATAAAACTGAAGACCCCACCGTATCTAGTTATTTTGAAAAAGATAAAGACGGAAATCTGACTGGATTAATTGCAGAGCAAGAAGCATTTGAACCTTTTAGAGTCGAAATATTAGAAGTATTCAAAAAATCGTTGGCGGAAAATGCAACTAATGTAATGTTTGAAAATGCAAAAGCTGGCGTAACCAGTATTTCTACATTAGGATTATCCGCTGCCAATAAAAATATTTTGGTGCTTTATGAACATCTTTCAGCCGGTACCTCTAAACCTCTTTATAAATTTTTAGAACTAATTGGAAAACTTCCAGAAAGGAAACCTAATGTTCGTCACTTTATTTATTTGCGTTATGATGCTCCAAAAATTTTAATTCCTGAAAGCGTTAACAATGGCGATGATTTTTATAAAATTCTCGGATTTAAATATTGGTACGATGGCTCGCCCTATATTGGTTCTATGTATTTGAAAGAACCATATTTACATTCCGAACTTACTGAAAAGGGTTTTCATCTTCCTGAATTTCATCGCGGAGAAGCACTTATTAAACAAGAAGATTTACTATCAAGTTTTGATTTCATGCAATCAAAAGGTTTTCAAATTGCTATTCATGCCCAAGGCGATAATGCAATTCAAGAAGTGGTTTCCGTTTTTGAAAAATTAAATAAAAAATATTCGATTGAAAAATATAGAAATCGCTTGGAGCATTGTTTGCTTTTACCAAGAGAGTTAATGCCCCAAATGAAAAAACTCAATCTTACACCAAGCTTTCATATTAATCATATTTTGTATTATGGCGATGCGCTGAAAAATGATATTTTAGGAGAATCGCGTAGCGAAAAAATTCTACCCATCAACTCTTTTGTTAAACAGCAACAACCATTCTCACTGCATTCAGATCAGCCAATGTATCAATGTATCCCGTTGCTTTTGTTAAACACAGCTGTTAATCGGGTTTCTGAAAGTGGAACTGTATTAGGAAAAGAAGAAAAAATTTCTGTGCTAGAAGGATTAAAAGCGCTTACTATTTATGCGGCCTTTCAGTTTCATTGCGAAGACAAGCTGGGAAGTTTTGTAAAAAATAAATACGCCGATATGGTTTTGTTAGATAAAAATCCGTTGCTCGTCAATCCTGATGAAATTAAAAACATTAATGTGTTGCAAACATTTGTTGCAGGGAAAAGTATTTTTTTGAAAAAATAGAACTTAATTAATCGACCACACTTCGTTACCCGAAATATTTCAACTTTTCGAAAACTCGGGTTGTGCTATTTGGATACACCGTCTTTTTTATACTGAACCCTGAGGTCCCGGGTTCAAATCCCGGTCTCGCTACATGAAAATCAAGGACTTACGTAAAATCGTGGGTCCTTTTCTGTTTCTGCGTGAGGTTTGCGTGAGGTTTTGCGTGAGGTTTTTGTCATTTTTCCAATGTATATAGAACGTAACTATATGCGACCATAATTTTATATATCTTTAAATTAAATAAACATAATTGAGCCTTATAATATGAAAAATTCAATCCTACTATTTTTATTACTATTTACAATTACATCTCAGGCACAAATGTATAATGATAGTTCATTTAATGCTAATGTAGTTCATCCAAAATTTAAGCAAGGTTATGGCCCAAAAATTTTAATTGATGCAGGGCATAATAATTTTGCAGTTGAGTTAGGTTTGAATAAACCTTTGTTTGATGTTGCAAGTTCCGATGGGTATCAAATAAAGATTGATTCTATGCAATTCACGAAGGAGTATTTGTCAAATTATAACATTGTAGTTATTTTGACAGCAATGCCATTTAAATATGGTTCTGAAGATTTCTCGTTGTTTTTCAATGGGCAAAAACAAGCTGATGTATTTACTTTTACAACAGATGAATTGGATGCTTTACATGACTGGGTATCCAATGGGGGGTCCTTGCTTATGTTTAGTGAACATGCTCCAATAGATAAATCCGTCACGCCTTTATTTAATAAGTTTGGAATTCAATTAAGTACTGGTATTGTCGTTGATTCCCTTAATAGTGATACGCCTATTGAAATGCCTAGTTGGAAGTATTCCTTTCTTAAGTTTACAAGTAAGAATGGACTTTTAAATACGGAACATCCTATTACTAAGGGGGAGAAAAAAAATGAGCGTATAAGTAATATTTTGACTATTGGAGGAGGTGGATTGACTGGAGATGGCTATACAAATATCCTCAAACTGTCGAACTCTGCAATGATAAAAAAATGGAATGGAACTATGCCTACTGGAACTCCAAATTCACAATGCTTGGCAGGTAACGTTGGTAAAGGAAAATTAGTAGCTTTAGGAGATGTCAACGGATTTACTGCCATGTTTATAAAATCAGGAGGGTATAAACTCTCGGCAGGTATGCAAGTTTCAGGCTACGATTGGAAACAATTTGTGCTCAATACCTTGCATTGGCTTTCACTGTAACCTTACGTTAAATCGTGGGTCCTTTGTTGTTTTTGCGTGAGGTTTGCGTGAGGTTTTGCGTGAGGTTTTTGAAAAATCAGCCATAATATTTTTTTTAAATATCTTAAATTTGAATAGTGGAAATGTTCACTTTATTCAAATACATAGAGTATGCGTAATTTAATTTTTCTTAGTTTCTTAATTTGTTTAACTGGGTGTGTAAAATCAAATCCAGATCAAATTCAAATAGTAAAAGGAGATCCCGCTTCGCAGTTGGCATTATGGAAAAAGAAGGGTATTTCTAATTATGAAATGACCATGAAAATATCCTGTTATTGTCTTCAAGGAAGAGTTGGTCCGCATCTTATTGTTGTAGAGAATGATAAAATCAAGACAGTGAATAATCTGCCATATGATTCAACTAAAACTGGGCCAATTCTAACCATCAATGAATTATTTGATTTCATAATTATCAGTTTAGCTAAAAATCCATATCAGCATTCTTTAGATTATAATACAATCTTTCATTATCCAAAAAATATATATTTTGATTTCAATAAGCAGATTGCAGATGAAGAAATTGGTTATGAGATTACTTCCTTTAAAGCATTATAATAAAAATATATTCATACCAACAAAGATGATAAAATACTTAGTCGGTTTTTTTATTCTTTTAAACATCTCCTGCAATAAGTCAAATAATACATCAGTAGCTTGCTTTAAAGGCAAGTTAGTGTTGAAAGGGATTTGTATGAATTATGTAATTCAAATAACCGAGGGTGATGTAGATAAGGCATTGTATGAAAGTAGTTGGCAAAATCCATTAACCAGTACTACCTATCAAAATGTCTTTGGTTTAGCAAGTATCTGCACTTTCCCATCCACAATTAAAGAAGGGGATGAATTTTATTTTTCTATTCCTAAGCGTCCAATCGTTCAAACTTGTGCTCAGTGTAAAGCATATAGTCCAACTCCAAATAAAATGATTTATATAGAAATCTGTAATAAGTAATCAGTCTAAAGCAGAAACATAAAGGACGCAAGTTATTTTGTGTTTCCTTCCTTGCGTGAGGAAAACATCCCCTGAATTCGACTGAAATCGGTCGTTTTCGGTTTTGTGAAAGCATGTTTTGCATAAATGATTATATTTTTAAAGTTGGAGGACCAGCAATTCCTTCATTTATTCTTTTCCTAACATAAAACAAGTATAAAAGTATGCCAATAAAAATAGATATACTAGTAGTTATTAATGGCAGGTGTTTTGTCTCAAAGCCTTCAACATTTGTTTCTGGATATGCCAGCATAATCACTACAAAAACTACCCAGCATAGCGCTATCCACTGAATAGGTTTTAGCCAATGAGTTTTATAAAAAACCCCGCGGTCATTTAAGACAATTGATTTACTCTTCAAAGCAGCTATCATTATACCTGTATAGCCAAGGTAAGAAGCTAATGCAGATACGCTACTTATTATTTCAATTCTTTTTAATACCAATATAGATAAACAACTAAAAATCCAAATGAGAAGTATGGCATTGTTGGGTGATTTTGATTTTTTACCCACAACAGAAATCCAGTTAGAAAATGGAAATATTTTATCTCTCGAAAATGAGAAAAGTAATCTTGAAGCTGTTGCCATAGATGCGACTGCACATGCAAATATTGAAATTAAAATAAAAATTAATAATGAGGAAGTCATCCTCACTCCAATTGTTTTAGTTAAAATAGCTATTAGTAGGTTATCATTTGTTTTCTCCATATCTCTTGCATGTAAGACAAGGAATACTATTATTATCAGTCCTGTAATTGACGAAGTAATAATTGAAAGCATAATTGCTTTTGGTATAGTAGTAGTGGGAGATTTCGTTTCTTCAGCAAGGTCTGCAGCAGCTTCAAATCCGGTGAGGCACCACGTACCTAATAAAAGTGAAAGTGCAAACGATGAAAGTGATAATGAATTTTGACTTAGGTAATTAATTGATGATTCTAATGAGGAGTAATTGACATTCGCACTAAGTATCCATGCACTCAGTAGAATGGTTATTATAAAAATAACACCAATGATTTCTGCATATACTCCAATGTCGTTTATTTTTGATGCTATTTTAATGCCAAGTATATGTATCAATGAGACAAAGGAAATAATAAGTAAAGTAAAAATAGATTCTGTTGTTTTTGATACAGACAAGTCTAGCACATATATGAAAATAGTAGTAAACGTTTTACAAATAGTTGGAAAACCTGTAATAAATTGGATTAGCAAAATCCAGCCAACAAAAAATCCAAAATGTGTATTAATAATACGCGCTCCCCATTGGTATCCATAGCCAACAATAGGATATTGGACAGAAAGCCTAGACATTACTAAAGCAACCAAAAATTGACCAACCGCGACCAACATCCAAGACCAAATAATTGCAGTTCCAGCCTGTTGGTATCCAAAATTAAAATTTGCAAAAATGCCTGTTAGAACTGAAATTAGTGAAAATGATACGGCAAAGCTTGAAAAGCCATTCATTGACCTGCTCAATTCTTCTTTATACCCAAATTTATTGCTCTGACTCATATTTTAAACTTATCAGAAAAGAAGATCTTTAATCGTTTCCTCTGCCCAGTCTTTAGTTATATGCGAGTCATTAATTACAGTATACCATAGTTTTGGTCTTGACTCTACATAACTCCTTACATTTAAAATCGAATTTAATAAATCTTGTTTCCCAATATCAAGTATTTTGGGGTGATAAGGAAGCGTAACTTCATCCATTACATTTTTTATAAATTGAAAACTATTTCCCTGCAATTGGCTCATGACATATATGCCTAGGCCTACAATATATCCATGCACAAATGGTCTTTTTAGACGCTCTTCCAGTTCATAAAAAAGGTAATGCTCTGATCCTTCTTCTACACGAAAGTGTCCTGCAGGTAAACATATGGTATTTAAGTCGATATACCCTTCTACAATGGCCATAAGACCTTTGTTTGTATTTTCTCGAATATCTCCTAATAAGCCATATAGCATCTGGAGAATACGATTCGCTTTTTCTATTGAGTTTTTATTATAAGGAAATTCTGATTTTCCTTTGAGATTGGCATAAGTCCAATCAAATGATGCTGTATGCATTGATAGGAGATCTCCGATACCTGCTATATTAAGTTCAGGTGGTGCAGTTCTTATTATCCCAAAATCGATTACGAGAGGATTTGGAGAAGACTGACCAATATATACTACTTCGTGATTTCTGCGAATTCCTACAGAAGGGGTAGTAAATGCATCTACTGATAAAATTGTTGGGATACTCACTAATCTCCAACCTTTTTTCCATGAAACATATTTTGCAGCATCAATGGCCATACCTCCACCAATGCCTACCACTGTGTCACAGTCAGTAAGTTTATCACACATTTGATCTAGCCATTTCTCTTCCATCGTTTCAATAAATACAACTTCAAGTGGAGTTCCTCCTAGTTTGTCTTTAGAGACTTTCCAGGGGATATCCATGGTCATGACGCAAAACTTTCCAATTTCCTTCCCAAGTCCTTCACATGCATCTTGTCCATATCTTAGATCAATTACGTTGGTATTTTCCTTCAAGTGTATCATAAACTTATTTTAAATTTTATACTAAATAGTGGAGAAAACGTACAAATTAACCGCCCTGTAGCGCTGCAAACTGACCACCCTAAGTTATTGTTTTTTTCTTGTTTCCATTTTGTTAAGTTAAAAATTATTTGAAAACACTACCAAGAAATAACCTCTATCGATCTACTTTTAGCTGACGATATACAAGAGCAAGACTTCCTAATTTAGGTGGAAATGACTAATTTTAAGTAATTTAATTCGACAAATTTCCCAATGATATGAAAATTTCGTTTTTTATTTTTTGTTTTCTGATAACACCATTTATGGCACAGGCTCAACAAACGAACTTAATGCCAGTACCAACTTCGGTCAGTTTGAACAAAGAACATTACCAACTAACTGATAATTTTACCATCAAGATCACGGGACTTGCTGATAAAAGATTGTATAAAGAGGCTAGTCGGTTTATGCAACGATTATCTGAAAAAACTGGTCTTTTTTTCAAAACATGGGAGATCCCAGATGTGAGCCATAATCCTTCTGCCGCGTTAAAAATTCATTCCATCAAAAAGGGGGTCGTACAATTGGATATGGAAGAATCCTACACGCTAAGCGTGGACAATTCAGAAATAAAAATTAATGCCGCAAGTGATATTGGCGCTATTAGAGGATTGGAAACGCTACTCCAACTCGTCGAATCTGATCCAAATGGTTTTTATTTTCAAGGGGCGTATATTTCAGATAATCCAAGATTCGCTTGGAGGGGATTATTGCTATCTCAGCCCTATCATTTCATGCCAATGGATGTCATCAAAAGAACACTTGACGCCATGGCCATGGTAAAAATGAATGTTTTTCATTTTTACATAAGTGACGACCAAGGGTACACAATCGAGTCAAAAGTTTTTCCAACACTTCACGAAAAAGCCTCTGGTGGAAATTATTTTACCCATGTACAAGTAGCAGAAATCATCGAATATGCTGATCAACGCGGTATTAGAGTCATCCCCGAAATTGATTTGCCTGGCCACTCCACAGCAATCTTAACTGCATTTCCCGAGCTTGCCTCCAATAAGCGAACTTATACCTTACAAGATCATTGGGGGGTATTTGATCCCACCATTAATCCCACACAAGAAAGCACTTATGTTTTTCTTAATACCCTGCTAAGCGAAGTCGCATCCTTATTCCCGGATCATTACTTTCACATCGGCGGGGATGAAAACACAGGCAATGATTGGGCTAAAAACCAAAGCATTCAAGCTTTTATGAAGAAAGAAGGCCTACAAGATGCTGTTGCACTTCAAAACTATTTTAACAAACGGATTCAAAAAATTCTCAAGCGATCAAATAAAACAATCGTGGGTTGGGATGAGATTTTAATGAAAAAAATGGATGACGCAAAGGCCAAAGAATATTTTGAAAAGGGCGAGTTAGATCAATTAATTGAAACAAAAGTCCCCAAGGATATCGTTGTACAATCGTGGCGAGGAATGGAAGCTTTATTAGCCTCCGCAAAAAATGGCTATAAAAGTATTCTATCCAAAGGCTATTACATTGATTTAGTTCAACCTACCTATTATCATTATTTAAACGACCCTATCCCCTTCTTAAATAAAGTCATTGTACCCGACAGCGAAGCCAATTTTAATCGATTTGAATCAGAAATAATTAAAAAAATTCAAAATGGAGAACGTATTCTAAGCCCTCAAGAAGAAAAATTAATCATTGGTGGAGAGGCCACGATGTGGACCGAACATGTTAGCCCAGAAACAATTGACTCCAGGTTGTGGCCAAGAACCGCTGCCATTGCAGAAAGATTATGGTCCCCTGAAAACATTCGAGATGTAGATGACATGTATAGGAGATTAGACATCATTTCAATCCAATTAGAATGGCTAGGATCGACACACATCAAAAACAAAAAAATGATGTTACGACGTTTAGCAAGAACTGAAGATATAAACGTATTAGAAAATGTTGTCGACTACATTGAACCGGTAAAAGGATATAAACGAAATAATGCAAATAATTTCACTAAATATTCTCCCTATTCGCTTTTGGTAGATGTGGCTGCACCAGACCCTTCCTCTTTAAGAAAATTCAATAAGCTTTTGGATACTTTGATAATAAATCCTTCAGATATTTTGCTTGAAAAACTTTACCAGCAATTGTATCTATGGGATAGCAATCATGACATTATTCAAAAAATGGCCTACAAAAATCCATTACTCAAGGATTTGCTGACGCATTCAACCTCCCTCCAAGTCATTTCAAGTCGCAGTATAGAACTTCTAAATCTGAAGAAAAAAGGACTAGCTGCGAGCCCAGAACAAATCAAACAATACAAAGATTTAATTAAAAAATCCCTGGTACCTGCTGGATACTGTGAATTGTCCCTTGGACTAAATCTAGAAAAATTCATACTAGACTACTGTCAAAAATAAATCTAATTAACGCATTTTTAGGTCAGCCTAGCCTTGTGGAAAAGCTCAAGCCCATCCATTGGAGATTGGCGTATATTACCCAAATTCATGTCGAATTTTTGACAACTTTGTTCAAGTATATGTTGGAAATGATAAGCCACCGAACCCACACAATTAAAACTTAAATTTTTATAACCCCTGTATTGACTTACGAGATTTTTAAAAAAATCATCAAAACAATTTGCTACTAGCTTACTTAAAAAAGGATGTTCGATATTTGACCCAACAAACGTACTAAAACTTGCGCAAAACCTGTTCGCCAAGGGCTTTGCATACAGGGCATCCATGATGTCCTCAGAAGACAAGCGGTAACAATCGAAAAATAGTTTCGCCAAATCGGCAGGAAGGTAACCCCGAAGATACATTGATAACAACTGTTTCCCTATGTAACAGCCACTTCCCTCATCACCTAAAATATAGCCCAATGAATCAATGTTTTGGACGATCTTTCCACCAACAAACAAACCACTATTCGCCCCAGTACCAAGAATTCCAACAAAACCATCCGAATGACCCAATAAGCCGCGAGCTGCACCTAAAAGATCTAGCTCCACATGAACAAATGCTCTTGAAAAAAAAGAGTGCATTGCCTGTTCAATCGTGTGCGCTTTGTCAGGAAAACAACCAGCTCCATAAAAATAAATATCTATTAACTCAACGCGATGAATTCCTTGGAGTACTTCACTTTCGTTTAGTGTATTTACAAGTTGTTGCTGATCTGAAAAATAAGGATTAAAGCCTTTCGTTTCAAATCTACGAATAGATCCCTCATCATCTTGTAAACTCCAAAGGGTTTTTGTAGACCCACTATCTGCAATCAAAATCATGGCATTTGTTTAAAATTTTCAAAGGTTTCTTTTGGCTAAGCGGTGTCCAAAAATGGAAAAATATAGAATAAAAAAATAGCAGGGAATCACTAACCAATACCCTTGATGGGGAGAGAATCGATCAGCTAAATAACCATAAATCAAAGGTAAAATCGCACCCCCGCCTATTGCCATTATTAGTAAAGATGAAGCGATTTTTGTCAATGAACCTAATCCATTTAATGCCAGTGGCCATATAGAAGGATAAATTAGCGCATTGGCTAAGCCAAGTAAAGCAATGCATGTCAAGGACATATTTCCATCAGTCATTAGCGCCAATAAGCAAAAAACTATTCCCAAAATAGCAGATACCATGAGTGCCTTTTCTTGTGATATATACTTAGGAATCAAAAGAATCCCAATCAGGTAGCCAATCAACATTCCTGCAAGCGTAAAGCTGGTAAAGAATTTGGCGGTTGACATGGCAATCCCCTGGGATGCTCCAAAAAGAATGATGCTATCGGCAGCGATTACTTCTACACCAACATACAAAAACAGGGCAATGACCCCTACAAGTAAATGTGGAAATTCAAAAATACTTTTCGGGTTGTTTTCCGCATTTTTCTCGGTGGAATCATCATTTTCTGAAGCTATCTCAGGCAAGTCGATACGGTAAATACAGAATGCGAGAAAAAGTAAAATAAATGTCATCAAACCATAAGGAGCAATGACTTTGTTAGCAATTTCTTGTAGTAGCTGGGCTTTTTTTTCAAGATCAAATGCAAACATTTTTAATTGACCTGAATCAGCATCATTTAATACAATAGACCCCAATATAATCGGTGCGATAATACCTGCAATTCCATTGCAAATCCCCATCATACTGATTCTTCTAGCGGCACTTTCTGGAGGGCCTAATTTGACAACGTAGGGATTAGCAGCTGTTTGAAGGATAGCTAAGCCACTACCCTGAATAAATTGACCCAACAAAAACAATAAAAATGTTCTTGATTGTGCAGCTGGAATAAACAAAAAAGTCCCCAATGAAATAAGAAGCAAGCCCACCACCATGCCGTTTTTATAACCTATTTTTTGCAACACAAGGGCTGAAGGCAAAGCGAAAATCAAATATGAAATGTAAAATGAAAAAGCAACTAAATAAGATGCGGTATTCGTTAGCTGGCATGTAATTTTTAAATAGGGAACTAAGACAGATCCTAGCCAAGTTACAAAACCAAAAACAAAAAATAGAACCCCTATTACCAAAAGGTTTTTTGCAGGACTTGTTTCCTGTTTTTCGCTAATTTCTACTGATTTTAAAGGTGTAATTTTCATTAGCTACGTATAAAATCCAAGGCTATTTTAACACTCCCATGTTCCAGCAACAGTTTTTGAGCCTCTTCGTAATTACTGATTCCAGATTTCTCCATCAGCATCTTAACCGCCCTATCCGTTATTTTATTATTGATTAGTTTTACATTAACCATTCTATTATCCTCCACACGGCCTAAGCAAATTAAGGTGGTCGTGCTAATCATATCAAAAAGCATTTTCTGAGCAGTTGCGCATTTCATTCGTGTGCTACCACAAATAAACTCAGGGCCAGTAATAACCTCAATTGGAAAGTCGGCATATTCGGCGATGGCTGAATTTGGATTGCTCACAATACAACCTGTCGTTATTCCATTTTCTCTGCATTGCTTAAGAGCAGATAACACAAATGGAGTAGATCCACTGGCTGAAATACCCAAAACAAAATCTTTATCTGAGATATTTTTTTGAACCAACGTCGTCCAGCCGGCCGTGGTATCATCTTCTTTTTCCTCAAGCGCCAAAACTAAATTTTCTTTACCACCCGCTAAAATCGCATCAATCAAACCAGGTTCTATGCCATAAGTGGTAGGAAGTTCGATAACATCAAGTACAGAAAGTCGACCGCCGCTTCCTGCCCCGATGTAATACATTTTTCCACCCGCTTTTAACTTTGAAACAATCTTTTCAATTAAAGCATTAATCGCAGGTAATTCTTTTTCAATCGCGTATGCGACAGATTGATCCTCTGCATTTATAGCGGATGTCAATTCCTGAATGGATTTTTTCTCTAAATCCCTGTGCTTTCCAGATTGCTCTGTGATTGTTTTCATAAATTTTAAACTTTGATGAAAATTTTCTTTTTATAAAGTAAATATGCTGGAATGAAGTTGATGCCAACATAGATTAGCGAATATAGCATACTAGCTAGTTTAGGTGTTATTCCTACTTGTGTTAGCCCACGAAAAAATACCTGATTGAGAGAAGCATCTCCAAACTTAATTCCAAAAAATAAGGGCGAAAGTAGATCCCCTAGGGTATACACAACAATAGCATTCATGCCATAAATAATACCAAATGTAGCCCACTGCTTGTATTGAAGCATATCAACCACATAAATGGTACTTGCTAAGGTCATAGCGGCCATGCCTGAAGTAAACATGACAAAAGAACTACTCCATAAGTTTTCGTTTAAGCCAAATTGCCAATTCCAAATAATACCGATTACAAAAGAGGCAAAACCAAAAACAAATAGACGGATTACTTTTTGTTCTTGTGATAGTTTAGAAATCAATAAGGTTCCTACAAGCATACCCGAAATGGTGGTAACAAATGAAGGGAAAGTACTTAAAATACCTTCTGGATCCCAATTTCCTTGCCACATTTTTCCCGGCATGAATTCCTGATCCACCCACGCCGCCAAATTAATTCCTGGCTCAAGCATCACATTTTCATAGCCAGGTGTAGGAATGCAGGTCATGGCGATGCAATATGCAAGCAGGATCGATGCTCCCACTGTAATTTGTTGTTTCCAATTTGTGTGTAAACTTAAAACACTGCAAACCAGAAACACGATGGCAATTCGGTGGAGTGTCCCTGTCCAGCGCACCTCTTCCCAGGTAAAATTCCCGATTAGTCCCAAGCAATTGAGCAACATACCCAAGGCAAAAATTTTAAGTGCCCGAGAGGCAATTTTTACATACAAGGTTTTGGGATGGATTCCGGCTCGTATCTGATGGGTATATGCAAAAGTGATAGATACCCCAACAATAAATAGAAAAAAGGGGGCAATAAGATCTGTAAAGGAAATACCCCACCAATGGGTATGTAAAAGAGGTTTAAAAACTTGATTATCATTCCCTGGAAAATTCACCAAAATCATGGCTGCCACGGTAAAACCGCGAAATGCATCAAGTGAAAGTAACCTTTTCCTTTCCATAATTTTCATAATCTAAAGAGAAAGTACGAAACAATAAAAATCAATAAATATTACATCTTACGAATCTAAGAAAAAAATCATTTCCCTGCGTGCCGAAAACACCCCCTGAATTCGACTGAAATCGGTCGTTTTCGGTTTTCTTAAAACATAACGCATTACAAATCAACGCCTTCATTTTTTCAAAAAATCTTCATAACCCTGAGGTCCCGGGTTCAAATCCCGGTCTCGCTACATGATAATC
>Ga0209353_10001037_pt1 | contig 16147 bp, 11 predicted proteins | sample LauGreSpBDMM15SD_2_FD_187561 | JGI IMG/M metagenome (GOLD analysis project Ga0209353, IMG submission 187561) | Freshwater lake microbial communities from Lake Michigan, USA - Sp13.BD.MM15.SD (SPAdes) (version 2) | ecosystem: Environmental > Aquatic > Freshwater > Lake | place: Lake Michigan...
GCCGCGAAACAAATTTCCACAGCACAACAGACAGCATTGAATTTGAAAGCGAACTTGGCATCCCCAACTTTTACCGGAACAGTTACTGGAATAACAAAAGCAATGGTAGGTCTTACCAATGTAGACAATACGACCGATGCCGCGAAACAAATTTCCACAGCACAACAGACAGCATTGAATTTGAAAGCGAACTTGGCATCCCCAACTTTTACCGGAACAGTTACTGGAATAACAAAAGCAATGGTAGGCCTTACTAATGTAGACAATACGACCGATGCCGCGAAACAAATTTCCACAGCACAACAGACAGCATTGGATTTGAAAGCGAACTTGGAATCACCCGCTTTTACCGGAACAGTTACTGGAATAACAAAAGACATGGTAGGTCTTACCAATGTAGACAATACGACCGATGCCGCGAAACAAATTTCCACAGCACAACAGACAGCATTGGATTTGAAAGCGAATTTAGAATCACCTACATTAATAGGTAATGTGGTGGTTACAGGGGATTTGGGAGTATCACGAGTTAATATAACATCTATAAGTAGTACAACCTTATTTGGATATAATGCTGGATTTAGTAACACGACTGGAGCTTATAATACAATGATAGGGAATAATGCTGGATTTAGTAACACGACTGGAACTTATAATACAATGATTGGATATGAGGCTGGATATAGTAACACGGCTGGACGTAGTACAATGATTGGATTTCGGGCTGGAAAGTATAACACGACTGGAAGTTTTAATACGATGATAGGATATTCGGCTGGAACGGCTAACACGACTGGATATAGTAATATGATGTTTGGATATTATGCTGGAAGGGTTAACACGACTGGATATAGAAATACAATGATTGGATTTCAGGCTGGATCGTCTAACACGACTGCATTTGATAATACAATGATTGGATATGAGGCTGGATCGTCTAGCACGACTGGAAGTTACAATACAATGATTGGATATAATGCTGGAACGTTAAACACGACTGGATATGGTAATATGATGATAGGATATAATGCTGGATATAATAACACGAGTGCATTTGATAATACAATGATTGGATATTCGGCTGGAATGTCTAACACAACTGGAAGTTATAATACAATGATTGGATATGATGCTGGATGGTCTAACACGACTGGATATAGTAATATGATGTTTGGATATTCGGCTGGATATTATAACTTGACTGGAATTACAAATACAATGATTGGATATTTTGCTGGATATAACACTACTGTTAGTAATAATACTATGATTGGATATGAGGCCGGGTATACTAATAGTACTGGAACTGAAAATACGATGATAGGATATACTGCTGGAAGGGCAAATTCGTCTGGATCTTTTAATACTATGATTGGATATGAGGCTGGAAAATTGATAACTACTGGAACCAATAATACTTTTTTAGGATATAAGGCAACTTCTAGTGGAGTTACTACTCATACAAATTCAACGGCATTAGGTAATGGTGCTATTATTACAGCAAGTAATAATATTGTATTAGGTAATAGCGCTATTACTACATTAAGATGCCAAGTCCAAAATATAACTACATTAAGTGACGCAAGAGATAAAACAAATATACGCCCATTAGACGAAGGCTTAGATTTTATTTGTAAATTGAAACCAGTTCGGTTCGACTGGAATATGAGATGTGGACCGATAAACGGTAAAGTCGGTATTGAAGAATGTGGATTCATAGCACAAGATATTTTAGAAATGGGTGGGAAATCTATACCAAATCTAGTGGATGATAGCAACCCCGAAGAATTCACCGTTGCGATTGGTTATATTATTCCAGTTTTAGTGAAATCCATCAAAGAATTACGTGACATTATTAATGCTCAACAATTACAGATTAACCAATTACTAGCCCATTTAGCATAATGAAGATTTATCCATGTTCATTTGAATGAATGACCGGTCTATAAGAAAGCAATAACCAATGAAATTTCTCTATGAGAAACAACCACATTCAATAATGCGAAACACGGCATTTTTTGGGGGTTTATATACCACTGTGGTTAGACCATTTACAGAGTCGAAACGGCAAAGCGTCCCGTTCTCGAATCCGATAACATTCATTTTGGTCGAATAAATCGTGAATCGTAATTATTCAACAGCTTAAATGTTATTTATTTGTATATAGGATATATGTCGGACCTGGATTTGGATATAAATAATTATACTATTAATGATATCGAACGTTTTTTAAAATTAGACCCTAAAAAAAAATATAGCGCAAGTGATGTAGAGTTAAAAGAATACGAGATACGAGAACAATTACTATCTAGTGGGCATATTGACAAGCGCTTGCGGCGCGAAGTCATCGAATTCTTGGCGAAATGTAAATCAATGCTGACTCATGCCAAATTCGAAAAGGCACCGACAACTATAGAATATCATCCACAAATACCATCTACTGTCAAATTGGAGCCGACCGACCTATCCGCCTCGCGCGCCGACACCGACATTGTCAAGAAACCCGACACCCCATTCACCTATTCCAATCCGAGCGAATATTTCGCAGGGAACTTGAATCCTCTCAATACCCGCGTAATTAGCAAATGTGTTTCGATAGATACACGTTTCCGCGATAATTATACAAAAACCAAAGCATCCGACTTCACAATCCAATTACCGTCCAAACTAAATAAGGTCGTATCTATGCAATTGACCGCCATCGAATTTCCCATCAGTTATTACTCGATATCGGGCACATATGGTAATAATTATTTGTATTTATATGCCAACACACAGACATATATAGGAGGACCAATTGAACAATACGAGACGGTTATAGTGATACCCGATGGTAATTATTCGGGCCCCGATTTGATAGACGTTATCAATTTACAGTTTGGTCCGAGAGATATTAGTGGCGACCTGATATTTCCGACTATAGTGGTGGATGGTGAAATCATAAATCCGACCAGCGTGTTCTCCAATATACATTTATTCTTCGATGTGAATTTGAATTTCACTGGAACCGCGAAGACTATTATTGAGCCATATGGACCTATGGCTTACATAATAAATTCGATAGGATTGGATTTTAGGAAAGGTATCGACAAACAGAATGATAATATGCCTATAACCACAAAATTTGGGTGGAATTTAGGATTCAATCAGGAAACATATTTCGGCAGCGTCGCATATACTTCGGACACCACTATGGATATGAATATAATGCGATACCTGTATTTCTGTGTAGATGATTATCAACGGAGTGTGAATAATCTGTTCTTTAGCGCATTTCACAATAAACCAATGAACGAGAACGTCCTTGGGAGGATATCTTTAGAAGCCGAAAATTTCACTGTGTTTGTCGAAAATAAATACAATTTGATAACTGAGCCGCGTAAATATTTTGGTCCAGTGGATATTCAACGATTGCGAATCCATTTGATTGATGACCATGGACGACCATTTGATACAAATGGCGCGAATTATTCATTTGTTTTGACATTTAAATTACTATACGATTTATAAAAAACTATGGCGTATATATATATATAAATGAGTTCTCCACCAGTTAATGAAATACCGGCATCGGTAACTGAACCATTGATCGGCGAGTTTTATGCGTTTGATGCTAGTGGAGGTTTCGCCATGGAACAAGGATTTAGAACCATTACTGCTCTTCCTTCATCGCCATTCAGCAATTTCGATGTAACCAATGCTCTCCAGATTGTCATGGATGTCGCAGTTTTCAATCTAAAACTCGGGCTTGAAAAGGATTACTCTAGTGGAACAATATCAGCAACTACGTATAACGAGGAAACTCAAGAATTCGATGTTTCCAGTATTACAATTAGTGCGTCCGATTTCAAGACAGCATTACCTGATTACAATCGTATCATCAGTGTTGGTGCCTATGCCAGTATGTATACCAATTTCGAAAACTATGTCAAGCTATACTTTGGTTACCCAGGCGGTTTCGCATCTTTATTCGACCAAGCGACTTTGTTCGACTTATCTGCCAATGATAAAGAAAATTTGCATAAACTTTTGGTTCCATTGACCCCAGGTATGGATTCAGATGGAAATGACGTGTCAGGAATAACTGATATCGGAGAAGGTGATGAAATTAGTGGAAACTACATTAAAGATTTGTCTGGAAGCATTGTAATTTCAAATATTACCCAGCTACTTCGTTATGCGGTTGATACCAATGTGTTCGGGAATCGCGACCCAACCGGCGAAACGATTAATAGTGCTGACCCAAGTGGCAATCCATACAATTTCGGAGTGGGTGATGGGTTCATGGCTGGAGATCTCATCTGGATCCCTACCGGAACTCAAATAACTTTGGATTTAGATATTAGTGCGGAAATATATGAGAGTCCTTTCAATAATCCTAACGATACCACTGCCAGCACATTTTCCGGATTTGATACAGCTACAACCACCGATGACCAAGCAATCACTAGTTTGGTAACGAATGGTGATTATTCCAGCATTTCGACGGTTACTCGCAGAAACATAAATCGTGTGCTCAAGGCTCCGCTATTGATTCGATTGGCAAATGTTCAAGACTTACCTGTAGCACCAGAATAAAAAATTATAATAATACGTATATAAATATAATATATGTATTATTTATTGGAATTACGTGCCAGGTAATGGAGTGCCACCGGTTGGTCGAACAAAAGTCCCACCGTCAGCACACTCATTCGCCAACTTAAAAATATACGAACTACTCGATTTCGAGTCGCCGCTAAGGTCTTTTATGGTGGTATCGCACGGAACAGGATTGATCGATTTCCTGTTAAATATAGGGATATTGCCGGTACCGATAATATTCGGACAAGGTTCTCTTACTATAGTAGTAGTGTCTGATACTGCACAACCGACTATGGCCTTTTTTCGCTCTCGTTCTATATATGTATGCTGTGAGTTTTGTATATGATTCGAATCGGGCTTTACTGTATCAGCACCAGGTCTAGTAGTAGTTGAATGCCTTGCTTGAATATGGTTACTCGAACCACTAACCGAACTCTTGATTATGTTTGGGTCGTTCGTACATAACATACATGACTCAGAGCGCAGATTTTGACCGACATAACCTTGACTACGGTGTGTTCCATTCAGTGAAAAATTGGCGTGTCCTACGCTGGAATTATTATATTTGGCAGCTGTCTTTCTTTTCAATGTAGCTAATGACATATACATTAAGGGGGGATAAAATTAGGGGGCTAACTCCCCCCCTAAGACCCCCCATCTGTGTTAAATTATGGGATATTAAGATTTAATAACCAAATGATGAAAATCTATGTAAGCCTTATCGAAAAGAGGGGGTCTAAGGGGGGTGGCACACCCCCCTAAAATAATTTCGATAAATAAATGCTCCCGTTCCACACAACAGATGTTTGGAAGTTACCACCAAATGATACTGCAACACTACTCCACGGTTTATAATTGATATCGTTCGTGCTTTTCAACCAGGTATTACCATAATCGTCTGTCATATAAATATTATCATATCTGGATGTCAGACTTTGATATTGCCCTGTTCCAGACATAGATACACAACTCCATAATTGATTACCTAAACTGGGTTTCGCATCCCATGAATTTCCATAGTCATTGGATAGATAGACACCTCCATTGTCGACACAAGCTGTCTGATATTGACCCGATGACGAAATTGCCACCGAAGACCATGGCACCGTGGATGATTCAGCTACATACCATGTATTGCCAAAATCCGTCGATTTATAAATTCCGCTATTGAATGCGATTGCCGTCTGATACTGACCAGTAAATGACACCGCTACCGATTTCCAGTCCTTACTACCAAAATCCATAGCAACCGAAGACCACGTATTTCCATAATCCGACGAAACATTGATATTTCCATTTATAACCAGACCCGTCTGATATTGTCCGGATGAATTGATTGATATGGACGACCATTGCTTCACATCACCAGTTCCGACCCATGTATTACCATAATCGTTGGATTCGTATATGCGCGAATTGTAAGCACACGCCGCCTGCCGCTGTCCCGTGTCCGATATAGATATAGAACTCCACAGCGATGGTCCAATCGCAATTTCGGTCCAATCCACACCATAATTATGCGATTTATACAAACTGCCTTCGTATTCGCTCGCCAATTGATATAGCCCATTCGACGACAATGCTACGGACGTCCACCGCTTATTCCCATACAAATGTCCGCGATTCACCCAATTGTATGGTCCGTCGGCTATACCCATATTCGCAGGTGGCACATAGGAAGTGATTGTTTCGGTGGGTAGATTCGCCAAACGTATTAATAGTGGGGCAGTGACAATCCTCGATATAATATTCAAGTTCGGTATGCTTTTCATACTGAATAACTGATTGGGTGATATATAATCCAAGTCCTGATTCGACACATCCACATTTAGTATGCCTTGTGCGGTTCTGTTACCTGTGCTGTTAATATTCACATTCAGTTTAAATTGGGTGCCATTCGGTATAAAAATCAGGTCGCCTGATAAGAACCCGTCATTTATTGCGCTGGATTCGCGATTCCCGAATATGTTCGTCGTGCATGCAGTTCTCAGTAGATTGTTTATATTATTCACTGTAATTGAACCGGAAAGGTCGTTCACATAGGCACCGACCGAATTCGTTTCCGACCCATTTATTGCTTGAATGAATGCGCCGGGGTCGAACACTCCATCATTTATAGTATATGACGATGAACCACTAAATAAAGATGCGAAACCACCGTAACTGAAATACTGGCGAATATATTCGGAAAAATCACTATACAATGATATATATCTACCCACCGAAATCACTTGGTTCTCCGCCATACCACTGACGAACTCATTTGCGCTAACTGTGATTGAATCATTTGGAAAATCACCAGTTGTATTATTGAACGAAGAATCCACAATAGTCTGATTACTAATATCTTTAATCAATCCTATTTTCTGATTGAATGTTTTCACATCGAAGAGAACCTGTATCGAATCAGTCATATCGAATTTGTCGAAAATCGCATTCACATTGTATCGTAATGATTGTGAGCCAGACTCGCCGATGAAACCTCCGCTGGCGTTAAAACTATAAAAATATCCTTCGTAATAATAATATGTGTTTGGAACACCCGACATATTTAATTAATATACACTGTAATGTGTAAATACTTTTTTTTACAGAAAAATTGATATAATAATATACGATATTATGTATATTATTAATAAATAGAATGGACCAACCACAACAAAAAACCGACGAGTTCATCAAGTCGCTATCGGCGAAAGATTTGAAAGCATATAACATAGCCAAATCGCATCTAGGGTCGTCATTCTCACTTGAAAAAAGCGTAATGTATGTTAAATGGGTCAAGGCGCAGCTGCCGCCGCCGCCTTAAAATCCTTATAGGATAGTTTGAAAACAGTATCATATTTAGTGGGACCTTTCACATTCAATGTCGGTATCTTGGACGTTTTTTGTATTAGTTCCAGATTATACGGTTTGCCCAATGAAATGAATTTATTACGTATAGTAACCGGTGTCTGAGCTGTATCGACAATGGTTTTGTATTTTTTTAATTTTGCCATCTGTGTATTATTATTAATAAGTTTGTCCGATTTTGGTTTTGGTTTAGTATCGGACACATCGCGAAGTTTCGATAATTCGGTGATTATAGATTCGTCCATAAAGAAATCGCGACAGAAAAAAACGACCACATACCGCATTGCCATCGCATTGAGTATTGCGTATGGAACGCAATTCTGGTCCGAATAATAAGCGAATCCGCTTTTATATACATCATAATACATAAAAATATTACCACGTGGTGTCGATTCCTGTAATATGCTTCTTTTCCATTTTTTTTCTAGATAATTGTGTTCGGTTCTCATAACTTCTGCAAATTTGGTTTTATCATAGAAAACAGGGTCTATATTCGCACTCATTTCGATTGTATTGTCATAGGTTCTCATCAGACGGTCTTGTCTCCGTTTTACAAATGCTACAATAGGGTCTGGTACTGCCACTTTTTTTACAATCAATGCGGCTTTGGGTTTAAAATACCGCATTGCTATATTGTAAATTGAATCGAATAAAAAATATAATATATTGAACATTAACATATAACATGTAATTAGTTTTAATCTCTTTTTTCTTTTAATTCTTTTTTGCGTAGTTCCCATAAATCTTCCATCTCTTTGTCCATAAACGGGACATCAACCACCTCATACGTTTTGGATGGATTGTCCGGATGGAGAACCACGAGTGCTAGTTTTGTGATAGGCATATCGTATTTATCTTGTAGAATCTTGCGATACACATTTAATTGTAATGCATAATGCCAGAAGTTGGTATCGGGTAAATGTTTAATACATGGGGTTAATGCGGACTTACCAAAATTGTTCTCATAATCAATGCCTTTCGACCTTTTCCAGTCATAAATCATGTATTCGCCTGTGTTTTCATCGCGAAACACCATATCGATGGAACCGGAAACCTTAATCTCTTCGTAATACACACACCACTCTGTTCGGAATGCCTTCAAATGTGGATGGTCTTTCGCGAAACACAGGAAATATTCGTATTCGATACTCGAATCGATGACCGTAATTTCGTTATAGAAACATTCCACATTATAATGTGTTTTCGTTCCAGCGCTGGATGCGGCATCGCGATTTTTGTCCCACGATTCGCTTATATCGTCTGCAGTCATCCCGTGGTATTTGTAGGTGGGGTCCGCCATTTTCGGACTTTTGAGTATGTTTGCAATAATCTTGTTGCTATCAAATATTGGAAAATGATGGTGATTCCAAGTGGTAACTGATGTATATCCTTGTTCTCCATTTACTGTATATATATGTGGTCCTTCATCGAAGATAATGTTCTTATCACGTGGGTGGGAGTTCTTTAATGCTAACATTGTTTGGTTTAATGTCATTAATTTATTTATATTATTACATTTCAATTTTGTAACCAATCTTTTATCATTTCGATACCATCTACAGTGCGTTCTGGATGCCATTGTGTCATTATTGCGCCTTTGTATTTCACCGTCATGATTTCGTCTTTATATACGGCGATTGGTTTCAATCTGCGATTCTGACTGACTGGAACATACGTATCATGTGATTTCCATACTTTTAGAGAACCTGAATCTGATTGTATATTGAAAATGCGTTGATTTGTTCTCGGTTTCTTCTGTGTCACGAATCCCGAATTATACAACGCACTCTCCATCGAATAACAAATCATAAAAAAAGATTTATTGGGTATATCGAATATTTCGGGTAGTATCTGTGGAGATATAGGAGAGAGAACATCATACGATGAACCAGTGAAAAACCAGTGTTTTATTGATGATTTTTGGATGAATTCGTAACATGATTCTGGTTTTATTACAAATACTGAATGACCTATGTTTTGGAGAACACTGATTAGTGAATCAGGTTCTCCATATCTATTAAAGTTTACAATTCCAACCACCATTACTATAATATATGTTTATAATATTCCTTTCAGCCATTGATTCAATTCTTGCCGGTTTTTCTTAACATCGAAAAGTGTTCGGCGCATATCTAAAATGTGTTTTTTCTGTGCAAGATGAATGTCCTCGTTGTCGGGAACTATATTTAAATGTATTCGTATGAATTTACGCCATATTGCTCCTATTAATAATTTCAGGTTCTCTTCCTCCCATAAAGACCACTCGTTATTATCACCGAACACGTACATTTTATTATTGTGTTTATATATCGGCGCATCCTCTGATGTTAGATGCGAACTCAGTGCTGCCTGAAATGCACGAACGGTTCCATTCATAATATGGAGAACCACATCGTCTGAGACAGTGATGCCCGATACCCAATCGGATAAGTTTTTTGGTGGAGGAGGACGTAGGTTTTGTGTGTGTTTATTGGAATTTAAACTGAGAATGTCTATCTTCTTCTCGAGAACCTCAATTTTATTGTATAATTTTTGTAACAAATCACGTATATCGTCATCCATTTTTATTGATTGTCATTTATAGAATCGATAATTATCATTTCAATTTTTGTATCGGTTTAGGTTATCCTATCAGTGTAAAATTGAAAATACAAAATATATAATATATAATCGCAATTACAAAAAAATGCCAAAATATATATTGGAACCGAAATCGACAAAAAGTATTATAGAAATTGATATATGGACAAACTCGTCGAATGAGATAGTTAAAACTTCCAATTATTGGCGATGGTATGAAATAATCATTACATGTGCCGAAAAACCCGTCATTGAAGTAGATTGTGAAAATGGTATTAATATACTGGAATATTTCAAAGAGGAGTATGCTAGAGGAGACCTAAACTATACATTGAATGATTGTTACATAAGTGCGATACATGAATATCCTGCGAATATGCGACGTAAACGCAAAGAACGTATTGATGACCTATTGGATGAAGAAAATGATTTGAGTGAAGATGGGTGGGATATTATTGATAATGAAATCTGGATTTATACCGAATTCAATATCAGGGAATGCGTTTGAACATGATATTCCTGTTTATTTGTATCGCTATATATAATAAATGGATATGAAATTCACGAGTGTTGGGAAAACTGTGATAAAACCCTCGGTAGTTAGACCACGCATTTTAGGGTATTCGATATTCCAACAAATACAATCATCGGGAAAATGTGGTAGTTGTGGTAAATAATTATAAACTGGTATATTATATAATATGAGGAATAAGGAAATCATAACCATATTGTTATTGGTCGCATTCGCTTTTTTACTAGTAGGTATATTGCAATATTTCAATCTATATGAAGGACTCGAATCAGGCGAAATCGCAGTTCCGCCACCAGTTCCTCCAGAACCAACTACAGAACAAACTAAAAAAACTACAATTACTAAATTTGATTTTTAGAACACTACAGTCCAATTTTGTTATTGAAATAATTGAATAACAAAACATATGTTTCGATAGCTATATGCCATTTTTTTTACAAAAGTGGATTTACAAATAGATTTTGAGCCACTTTTTTATAAGTAGATTTTGCTCCACCTTTTCCAAAAGTGGATTTACAAGTGGATTTTGCTCCACCTTTTCCAAAAGTGGATTTACAAGTGGATTTTGCTCCACCTTTTCCAAAAGTGGATTTATAAATAGATTTTGCTCCACCTTTTCCAAAAGTGGATTTACAAGTAGATTTTGCTCCACTTTTTCCAAAAGTGGATTTATAAATAGATTTTGCTCCACTTTTTCCAAAAGTGGATTTATAAATAGATTTTGCTCCACTTTTTCCAAAAGTGGATTTAAACCGACGTGGTCGTTACATTCATACTTATACTTGAATATCCAGCTTGATAATACGGTTCAGTTGTAACCTCTAAGCTAGCGTCTAATCGAACTACATTATTATTGGATGATGCTATTCCATATCTATTAGATGTTGTTGTAGATTTTCTACACGTCCATGTAATTCCATCCGGTGATGTCAATATCGTATGTGGCCCACTGCCTACAGCTACCCATAATAAATTATTCGAATCCCATGTGATTCCGCGTCCGGTATTCAACCCCGATTGCACAACATTACTCCAGATGATTCCATCTGTCGATATCGCTGTCGCATTTACACCTTCACCTACTGCTACCCATAAAGAACCATTCCATTCGATTCCACGTCCATTAATTGGCATCACTGACTGTCCTCTTCCAGTCCAGGTAATTCCGTCTGGTGATGTCGCTATCGTATTTATACCAGCACCTGTCGCTATCCATAGTGATAAGGATGGATTCCACGAGATTCCATTTCCAGCAGTCGAGAATATCGTTAATCCTCTTCCAGTCCAGGTAATTCCATCAAGCGAATATGCTATAGTATTTGTCCCCTGACCTACCGCTACAAATAGAAACCCGTTCCAAGCGACTCCATTTCCTTGAACTGAAAATATCGAGGACCTTAGTCCAGTCCATGTAATTCCATCAGGCGAATATGCTATCGAATTTATACCAGAACCTACCGCTACCCATCGCGACAACGATGAACTCCATGCGGCTCCCAATCCAATAGTCTCGAATATCGGTGCTCCTATGCCAGTCCAGTTAATTCCATCAGGCGATGTCGCTATTTTATTTGAACCGTTTCCTACAGCTACCCATAGAGACAATTGCGAATTCCATACGGCTCCTTTTCCGTTAGTCGAGAATATCGTATTTCCTCTTCCAGTCCAATTGATTCCATCCGGCGATGTCGCTATCGTATTTACTGAACCATCACCAATTGCTACCCATAGAGACAAATCTGAACTCCATGCGACTCCATATCCAGTTCCAGCACCCAAGAACATCTGCTGATTAGATCCTCTTCCAGTCCAGGTAATTCCGTCTGGTGATGTCGCTATTGTATTTGTTCCAGTACCTACCGCTACCCATAAAGACAATTGAGGACTCCATACGGCTCCATATCCATCAATTGAGAATGCGGATTGTCCTCTTCCAGTCCAGTTAATTCCATTTACCGATGTCGCTATCGTATTTACACCACCACCAACATTACCACCAACCACTACAAATTGAGAACCACTCCATGCTACCCCATATGCAAGAAATGCGATTGCTGAGGTTCCTCTGCCAGTCCATGTGATTCCATCAGGCGACGTTGCAATAGTATGTGTATTATAACCTCCTACCGCTACAAATAGAGACAACTCCGGACTCCATGCGACTCCCTTAGTAAGATGCGTGAATGGTGTTGTTCTTCCAGTCCATGTAATTCCATCGGACGATGTCGCTATTGCATTACCACCTACCGCTACCCATCGTGACAATGATGAACTCCATGCAATTCCGGTTCCATCACTGAATGTAGTCGTTCCTCTGCCTGTCCATGTGGTTCCATTAGACGAATATGCTATAGAATTTGTGCCATTACCTACTGCTACAAATTGAGACCCATTCCATGCGACTGCAGCTCCCCTTGTTGAGAATATAGCAGATCCTCTTCCAGTCCATGTAATTCCATCTGGCGATGTTGCTATAGTATTTGTTCCTTCACCTACCGCTACCCATAAAGACAACGATGGACTCCAAGCAGCTCCACGTCCGTTACTTGAGAATATCGACTTTCCTAATCCGGTCCATGTAATTCCATCTATCGATGTAGCTATCGTGCTTTGACCGTCACCTAGTGCTACAAATTGAGCCCCGTTCCACGCGGCTCCATAACCAATAGAACCGAATAAAGGGTCCCCTCTCCCAATCCATGTAATTCCATCTGACGATGTGGCTATCTTATCTGTGCCATTACCTCCACCTACCGCTACAAATAGAGTTCCGTTCGATGATATTCCACGAACAAGATTAGCCAATACCACATTCACTATTTTGGTCCAAGTGATTCCATCCGGCGATGTCGCTATCCCTGTAGTAGAACCACCGTGACCCACTACTACAAATAAAGACCCATTCCAAGCGACTCCCGTTGCACCGTAGTCAAACAAAGGTCCTGCTCTTCCAGTCCAGGTAATCCCATCAGGCGACGTTACGATTGTATTTGTGCCACTACCGACCACTACCCACAAAGACAACGATGCGCTCCATGCGACTCCAACTCCCTCATTTGTTAATACAGATGGACCTCTTCCAGTCCATGTAATTCCATCCGGCGATGTTGCTATCCTATTTGCTCCATAACCTACCGCTACAAATAAAGAGCCGTTCCATGCGAATCCGCGTACAGCATTAAATATAGTATTTCCTCCTCTACCAGTCCATGTAATTCCGTCTGTCGATGTCATTATCGCATTTACACCACTACCTCCCGCTACAAATATAGACCCGTTCGTTGCGACTGTTTCTGCTGTTCCTGTAAATGATGTGTATGTAGTAGGGGCTCTATCGGTCCATCCCAATCCATCTATCGATGTCGATATCGTATTAGTGCCAGAACCTAGCGCTAACCACGAGGAACCATTCCATGCTATTCCGCGTCCTCCAGATGAGAATGAAGGCTGTCCTCTACCGGTCCAGTTGATTCCATCTACTGACGTAGCTATCGTATTTGTGCCAGAACCGGTTGCTACAAATAAAGAACCATTCCATGTGACTCCAAATCCGGTGGTGAATATGGTTGAACCTAATCCAGTCCAGTTGATTCCATCTACTGATATCGCTATCGTATTTGTGCCTTCACCTACCGCTACCCATAGCGACAATTGTGGACTCCATGCGGCTCCACGTCCCCTTGTTGTGAATATCGTAGTTACTAGTCCGGTCCAGTTGATTCCATCAGGCGATGTAGCTATCGTATTTGTGCCAGAACCTACCGCTACAAATAGAGAACCGTTCCAAGCGACTCCGTGTCCAGTACTTGAGAATACGGTAGTTCCTCTTCCAGTCCAGTTGATTCCATCCGGTGAATATGCTATAGTATTTGTGCCTTCACCTACCGATACCCATAGAGACAATTGTGGGGCCCATGCGATGCCATATCCGTAACTTGTGAATATGGATTGCCCTATTCCAGTCCAAATGATTCCGTCAGGCGATGTCGCTATTGTATTTGTGCCATTACCTACCGCTACCCATAAAGACCCATTCCATGCGACTCCCCTTCCGGAATTTGTGAATATTGGTGTCCCTCTGGCGGTCCATGTAATTCCATCTGTCGATATTGCTATCTTATTTATACCGGAACCTAGTGCTACAAATTGAGACAACGATGAACTCCAAGCAATGGCCCTTCCGTCTCCTGGGAATATAGATGGTCCTAGTCCAGTCCAGTTAATTCCATCAGGCGATGTCGCTATCGAATTTGTGCCTAATCCTACGGCTACAAATAAAGACAAATATGAACTCCATTCGACACCGAATCCATTACCCGTGAATATCGTGTTTCCTCTGCCCGTCCAGTTAATTCCATCAGGCGATGTCGATATCGTATTTATTCCATGACCTACCACTACCCATAAAGACAAAAATGGACTCCATGCGACTCCCATTCCAACACTTATCATTCCCGATGTATTTATTCCGGTCCATGTAATTCCATCAACCGATGTCGCTATTTGATATGTGCCTTGACCTACCGCTACAAATAAAGACCCATTCCATGCTACTGCACGTCCATCAGATGTGAATATCGATGATCCTCTTCCAGTCCAGTTGATTCCATCAGGCGATGTCGCTATCGTATTTGTTCCGGAACCTAACACTACAAATAAAGACAAATCCGAATTCCATGTGACTCCATATCCGGTATTTGTGATTATCGATGTTCCTCTACCGGTCCAGTTGATTCCATCTACCGATGTCGCTATCGAATTTGTGCCAGTACCTACCGCTACCCATAAAGACAATTCTTGACTCCACGCGACTCCTTGCGCAGCATTAGTTATTATTGATTGTCCTCTCCCAATCCATGTTACTCCATCAGTCGATGTTGCTATCGTATTTGTTCCTTGACCTACCGCTACCCATAAAGAACCGTTCCATACGGCTCCATATCCATAATTTGCGAATGTGTATGTCGTTGAGGCTCTATCAGTCCATGCTAATCCATCAAGCGATGTTGCTATCGAATTGTTGTTTCCGCCTACCGCAACCCATAAAGACAATTCCGAACTCCATGCGGCTCCCCATCCTTGATAAGAAAACATCGAGGATCCTCTGCCAGTCCAATGGATTCCATTCGGCGATGTTACTATCATATTTGTTCCATCACCAGTCGCTACAAATAAAGACCCGTTCCATGCGACTCCTCTTCCTGTGCTTGATAATGCGACTAGTCCTCTGCTGGTCCAGTTGGTGCCATCAGTAGATGACGCAATCGAATTTCCACCAATACCTACTGCTACCCATAAAGAACCGTTCCAGGCGGCTCCCAATCCTTGACTTGTGAATGTGTTTTTTCCTATACCAGTCCAGTTACTTCCATCCGGCGACGTCGCAATCGTATTTACACCATCACCTAAAGCTAACCATTGATTCGTGCCGTTCCATGCGATTGCCTTTCCTTCTGTTGTGAATAACGTTTGTCCTCTACCACCAGTCCAGTTGATTCCATCTACTGATGTTGCTATAATATTAATGCCTTCGCCTGTCGCAACCCATAAAGACAATGATGAACTCCATGCTATTCCACGTCCAATAGTTGTGAATAT
>Ga0209353_10001040_pt1 | contig 16125 bp, 10 predicted proteins | sample LauGreSpBDMM15SD_2_FD_187561 | JGI IMG/M metagenome (GOLD analysis project Ga0209353, IMG submission 187561) | Freshwater lake microbial communities from Lake Michigan, USA - Sp13.BD.MM15.SD (SPAdes) (version 2) | ecosystem: Environmental > Aquatic > Freshwater > Lake | place: Lake Michigan...
ATTTTGATGGAAAGGCCTTCGGTGCGGATGATCTCGACGTCGGGATGCCCCCCGGTAAGGGCGCTACGGCACTCTTGGCAGGTGCCACAGCCACCGTTTGGGCAGATCAGGGCTGCGGCAAAGGCGACGGCTGCTGATGAGCGGCCAGAACCGGGCGGGCCGGTGAAGATCCAGGCGTGGGTCATTTCTTGAGATTCAGCGTTTATGCGCGATGCCGCGACTGCGCCTTGCAAGATTTCGGTGATGTGGGATTGGCCGACTAAAGAGTCAAAAACGGATGCGGTCATTTAGCGTTTGAAGATTTTCTTTGCCGGCTTATCAGTTTTATTCAGCGCAGGAAGTTCGGCAACGCGCGCGATGATCGCGGCATGGATTTCTTGAATAGTTTGTTTGCCATCGACAACTAAATAACGTTCTGGATCAAGGCGAGCAAGTTGCAAGAACTCTTGGCGCACGCGTTCGTGGAAGGCAAGTGGTTCTGCTTCTAAGCGATCTGGATTGTGTAGACGTCCGATGCCGATTTCAGCAGGTAAGTCGATAACAATTGTTAGCGTTGGAAAGAGTGATTCAGTTGCCCAACGAGAAATACGTGCAACTTCTCCTGGTGCAAGTACGCGACCGGCGCCTTGGTATGCAATTGATGAATCGAAGTAACGGTCGGTAATTACAACTTTGCCTTCAGCGAGGGCTGGGCGAATAATTGAGAAGACATGGTGTGCGCGATCTGCGGCGTAAAGAAGCGCTTCAGCGCGCGGGCTGATGACACCGGTTTCATGTCCGAGCAAAATCTTGCGTAAATCTTTTCCTAAATCTGTGCCGCCGGGTTCGCGCGATAAGACAACGCTTTCACCGCGGGCTTCCAACCACTCTTTCAGAAGTTTTGATTGCGTTGATTTGCCGGTGCCTTCGCCGCCTTCGAATGCGATGAATACGCCAGTTGTTGGTGCGCCGGTGATGCCACCGAGCTCGCCCTTAAGTGCATTTGCAATATCTGACCAGAGCGAAACGCTTGGGCGGTCTTTCATCTGGTGATATGAAATTGCGCCGATGATTGATGCGATTAAACCAGCGATAAGAATTGTTACTTGTGCGCCATTGAAGTTAAAGGTGGCATTTTGAATTTTGTAGGTATGAACACCGAATGCTGCGGCTGCTGCTGGTGCGATCGCAAGAACAGCAACCAGTGTGATGCGAATAAGTGATTGCACGAAGGCGAAGGTGCGGCCACGTACTTCATCGGCAACTTCCATGCCGAGCATCGTGAAGCCGGTAACCCAAGTAACGCCGCTAAATGCGCCGAGGAAGATCACCGTAAAGACTGCCAGGACAAGGTTTGGGATCAAGGCAAGGAGAACAAGGAAGATGCCTGCGGTTGTAAGGGAAGCGCCAAATAAACGGCGGCGAGAAAATTGTGCGAATATCTTTGGGCCAAATGCGATGCCGATTGCAAGACCGGTGAATACTGCGCCGAATAGAACACCGTATGCGGCGTCGCCGCCGCCGAGGTCGCCCACGAATGTGCGCGCCAGACCAATTACAGCGCCTGCTGCAGAGAAGGCACCGATCATGCCGACGACCAGACCGCGGATTAACCTTGTTTCGCTTACTGATTTCCAGCCATCGTTAAGTGATTTCCAAATGTTTTCATCTTTAGCTTTTTCAGCAGCTGCACCCTTTGGAATCTCTTTAAGTCCCCAAATGGTAAATGCCGCGAACGCAAAGGTTGCAGCATTTGCATAGAGAGCGATATCAACCGAAGTACCAATTGAGAATGGGAAGAGCGATTCGATAGCTGATGCAAAGAGCGTTAAGAGTGAGAACAAGATCGCAGCAACGGGTGCTGTGCCGTATGCGGCCAAAAGCGATGCTTGGTTTGCGCTCTCTAACTTATCTTTGCCAACTAAATTGGGAACTGTTGCTTCCTTTGCCGGTGACCAGAAGAGTGTTAAACACTCGACCAAGATCATTGCGGCGTATAACCAGAAATATGTATTAACAATTGGGATCGAGATATAAAGTCCGGCGCGGAAAATGTCGGCGGTGACCATTAATTTGCGGCGATCAAAGCGATCTGCGATAACTCCCGCGATTGGGCCTAGGAAAACTGCAGGCAAAAGGCGAGCGATAAAGACGCCGGCGATTGCAAAGTTTGCAGTTGCGTAAGATCCGCCAGAAAGTTGTGCGGCAAGGGCTGTGGTTGCGAGCAGACCTAGCCAATCACCGAGGGATGAGAAGACCATCGAGTTCCAGAGCTTGCGGAATGCGGGGATAGCCAGAACGCTGCGCGTTGCATCCTGCGCCGGGGCGGCAGGGGTTGGCAGGCTATTAGGCATGTGTGCAGTCTATCGGCAGCGTAGAAAGGGCCTAAAAGAGGCTTCTAATGCTCTCTTCAAGGCTGTATTTCGATTTAAAACCGAGTTCTGTTGCTGCCAAATCAACGTTCGCACAGAGAAACGCTGGGTCTCCGGCACGACGTGGGGCTTCGATAACTTGGGCATCACTTTTATTGATTGCATCTAAAACTAATTTAACGATTTCACGCACTGATGCGCCGCGTCCTGTGCCAACGTTGATTATTGCAGGAATTGGTTTGGTGGCATTAGCTGCAACCAAATGCGCTGCAGCAATATCGCGGACATCTACATAATCACGCACACATGTGCCATCTTCAGTTGGGTAATCAGTACCGAAGATAACCGGTGCTTCATTGTTGCTTAACTTGCCCAAGACAATTGGGACAAGGTTTTCAACTGAGTTATCAAGAAGCTCATGTGATGCTGTGCCTACAACGTTAAAGAAACGAAGGGATGTCCCTACATTGCCAGGTGTATTGATAAATTCCGTGACTTTACTTTCGGCATCAAGCTTTGTTGAGCCGTAAGGAGAGATTGGTGCAAGAGGTCCGTTTTCTTTGCATGGATCCATGGTGTCTGGACTTCCATAGACTGCTGCAGTCGAAGAGAACAAGAACTTCTTAACGCCGTGCTTCTGGGCAAGTTTTAATAATTCGGCTGTAGCGGTGAAATTGACTTCCTTGTATTCATCCGGCTTCTCAACAGATTCGCCAACTGCCTTAAGCGCTGCTGTGTGAACAATCCCATCAAAGTTATTGTTTTCAAGAATGTTTTCGATCGCTGTGTAATCGCGGATATCGACTGCTTCTAATGGAATATCTGAGTTGTGCTTCTTGCGCAGGTAATCAACGCGTGAAGAAAGTCCCTGGTAGAGCGAATCAAGGAGAACCACATCTTTGCCATCTTCGATAAAGAGATCAGCGATATGTGTTCCGATATAGCCCGCACCGCCAGTGATTAGCCATTTCTCGCGGTTCATGGGTTAACTCTATTCGGTTTTCTTTGCTGTTTTACCAGTGGCTTTTTTAGCTGCTTTTTTCTTTGTTGCAGCCTTCTTTACGGTGTTCTTTGTAAGTGTTGGCGCAGCATCGCCTGGTTTAACCTTCGCTGCCTTCTTCTTTGATTTCTTAGGTGATGGGCCGTTTTCGGCTTCCCAGGCACGGCGACCGGCAAGAAGCTCAAGTGCGCGCTCAATAGTTAGCGCTTCAAGTGTGTCACCGCGACGAAGCGTTGCATTGGTTTCACCATCGGTTACATACATACCGAAGCGACCATCTTTAACGATAACTTCTTTCTCGGTTGCAGGATCTTTACCGAGTTCTTTAAGTGGAGGCTTTGCAACACCACGACGGCGCTCTTTTGGCTTTGAGTAAATCTCAAGTGCTTCATCGAGTGAAAGTGAGAAGAGTTGATCTTCACTTGTTAGCGTGCGCGAATCAGCGCCAGCCTTTAGGTATGGGCCGTAGCGACCGTTTTGGATAGTTATATCTTCGCCGGCGGAGTTTGTGCCAAGAATGCGAGGAAGTGAGAGAAGTTTTAGCGCATCATCAATTGTGATGGTATCCAGTGTCATTGTGGAAAGAAGGGAAGCGGTCTTTGGCTTTGGTGCATCTTTCTTTTTGCGCTTCTTCTTTGGTTCGCCTTTGTCATCTAGTACGACTGGTTCTTCTGGGAAGACTTCGGTGATGTAAGGACCGAAGCGTCCCGACTTTGCAATCACTTCAAGGCCAGTACTTGGATCTGTGCCAAGTTCGCGTTCACCTGAAGGGGCAGCTAGAAGTTCGATGGCTTTTTCAAGAGTTAACTCATCTGGGGCAAGTTCTTCAGGAATGTTTGCAAGCTTGCGTTCTTGATCTGGAATGTTTTCTTGTAAGTATGCGCCGTAGCGACCTACGCGGATTTCGATGGTGTCAGATAAATTCATTGTGTTTGTAGCGCGAGCGTCGATGCCGCCGAGATCAAGTGACAATTCATCAAGACCTGGTTGGCCATCTACGCCGTAATAGAAATCGCGTAGCCAATCAACGCGGCCGGCTTCGCCCGCTGCGATCTTGTCGAGATCTTCTTCCATTGAAGCGGTGAAGTCGTAATCCACGAGCTTGGTGAAGTGGGTTTCGAGAAGGCCGGTAACTGAGAAGGCTAAGAACGTTGGAACAAGTGCGCGGCCGCGTTTGTAAACGTAACCGCGATCTTGAATTGTTTGAATGATGGATGCAAATGTTGATGGGCGACCGATACCGAGTTCTTCGAGTTTCTTAACGAGCGTTGGTTCGGTGTATCGCGCAGGAGGCTTGGTGTCGTGGCCTTCGCAGTTGTATTCGTTGACCTTGATTGATTGGCCAACTGACATTGCAGGAAGGCGCTTATCGGTTGCTTCTTCATCGACCTTGGTATTTTCATCGACGATATCGTCGTATGCGGCAAGGAATCCTGGGAAGGTGATGACGCTGCCGTTGGCGCGGAAGATTGTGTTTTTGCCATCTGAAGTCTTGGCATCGAAGTCAACGCGCATCTGCATTTTTTTAGCATCAGCCATTTGAGATGCAACAGTGCGTTTCCAGATGAGGTCATAGAGTGCGAATTCATCGCGGGAAAGTTCTGGGGCAAGTTCGCCAGGAGTTTTAAAGGTATCTCCTGCTGGACGAATTGCTTCGTGCGCTTCTTGGGCGTTCTTTGATTTACCCTGGTAAACGCGTGGTGCGTCGGCGACGTGGTCGGCTCCGTAGAGTGATTTAGCGGCAGCGCGTGCGGCGTTGATGGCTTGTGCGGAAAGGTTGATTGAGTCGGTACGCATGTAGGTGATGTAACCGTTTTCGTACAGACGCTGTGCAACGCGCATCGTGATCTGAGCACCCCAACCAAGACGTGAACCAGCATCTTGCTGCATGGTCGAAGTTGTAAATGGTGGCTTTGGGCGTTCAGTACGTGGAGATTCCTCCATTGATTTAACGGTTAGCGCAGTTGATTTAAGTGAATCAACAAGTGCGTGCGCTGATTTTTCATCAAGGAGCAAGATATTTTCAAGGGACTTTTCTTTAACGGCGCCATCGGCTCCAAAGTCACTTGTTGACGCTACTTTCTTGCCTTCGACAGAAAGCAGGCGAGCGGTGAAACCGAGTTCGCATGTTGCATTTAAATCCCACCAAGAAGATGAGATAAAGGCCATGCGTTCGCGTTCTTTTTCAACGATTAACTTGGTGGCAACTGATTGCACACGACCAGCAGAGATTCGTGGCATAACTTTCTTCCACAAGACCGGAGAAAGTCGGTAGCCATAAAGGCGGTCTAGTACGCGACGTGTTTCTTGGGCATCGATTAAGTTGTAATCAAGATCGCGGGTATTTTCTACAGCGGCCTGAATTGCTTCCTTGGTGATCTCGTTGAAGACCATGCGCTTAATTGGAATCTTTGGTTCAAGGACTTCAACTAAATGCCAGGCAATCGCTTCGCCTTCGCGGTCTTCATCTGTTGCCAGTAATAACTCGTCGGCGCCTTTCATTAACTCTTTGAGTTCGGCGACCTTGGCTTTTTTATCGGGGTTGATGACATATAAAGGTGCGAAATCATTTTCGATATCGACGCCTTCTTTTGACCAAGCGAGCTTCTTTACCTCTTTAGGAATGTCTGCTGCGCGCTGTGGAAGATCGCGGATATGACCGACGCTAGCCTCGACGATGTAACCATCGCCGAGGTAGTCGCCAATCTTGCGCGCCTTAGCTGGTGATTCAACGATCACCAGTTTCTTTAGGTCTGCTTTTTGCTTTTCGTTTGGCATCTATTCCTAATGCTGACCTAAGAGTGGGGAAGTGCTTCTCTTAGTATTCGATTGAAGTTGCTTGGCGTCGGTTGCGAATTAACGCACCGATAATCAAGGCGACTGCAACGAGAGAAATGATGAGCGAAGTTGATTTCTGAGTTGGAAGTGCGAAACTTACAATCGCAGGTGTAATCAACAAGCCCACAAGGTTCATAACCTTGATAAGTGGGTTGATTGCAGGGCCGGCAGTGTCCTTAAATGGATCTCCGACAGTGTCACCAACGATGGTTGCAGCGTGAGCATCTGAGCCCTTGCCGCCGTAATTTCCATCTTCAACCATCTTCTTTGCGTTATCCCAAGCTCCGCCTGAGTTTGAAAGGAAGACAGCCATAAGTGTTCCGGTGCCGATTGCACCTGCAAGGTATGCACCGAGTGCGCCAACTCCAAGTCCGAAGCCAACTGCGATTGGTGCCATCACTGCAAGAATTCCTGGTGTTGCAAGTTCGCGTAACGAATCTCGAGTACAGATATCAACAACGCGACCGTATTCAGGCTTTTCAGTTCCGTTCATGATTCCTGGGTGCATCTTGAACTGGTTACGAACTTCCATAACCACAGCACCAGCTGCGCGAGAAACTGCGTTGATTGCAAGACCTGAGAAGAGGAAGACAACTGCTGCGCCGATGATTAGACCAACGAGGTTACGTGGATCTGCAACATCGAGAACGCCTTGGTATTGAAGTGCAACTTCTTGGCCTTCGCCAACAGCCTTGATAACTGCTTCCTTGATTGCATCGGTGAATGCACCGAACAACGCGGTTGCGGCAAGTACTGCAGTTGCGATTGCGATTCCCTTAGTGATCGCCTTAGTTGTGTTACCAACTGCATCAAGTGAGGTAAGGATCTGTGCGGCTTCGCCCTTAACATCGCCAGACATTTCAGCGATGCCTTGTGCGTTATCTGAGATCGGACCAAAGGTATCCATCGCAACGATTACGCCAACAGTTGTTAGCAAACCGGTACCTGCGATTGCGATTGCAAAGAGTGAAAGGACGATTGATCCGCCACCGAGTAAGAATGCGCCGAATACTGAAGCTGCGATTAGCAGACCTGAGTAAACCGCTGATTCGAAACCGACTGAGATACCAGCCAAAAGCACTGTTGCAGCGCCTGTCTGTGAAGAGGCCGCAACGTCGTTAACAGGGCGCTTGCCAACTTCAGTAAAGAAGCCAGTTAGTACCTGAATTGCTGCAGCAAGTGCGATACCGATTAATACAGCGCCAAATGCAAGAACGCGTGGGTTGATATTGCCGGCATCTTCCAAAACCTTTGGAGAGAAGTTTGTAAGTTGATCAAACTTTGCAGGTAGGTAGGTAAATGTTGCCAGACCTGTAAGACCGGCAGAGATAACTGCAGATAGGAAGAATGAACGGTTAATTGCGCTCATCGCTGACTTATCTGTTGAGCGAAGCTTTGTAAGGAAGATACCGATAACTGCGGTGACGATACCGATTGCAGGAACGATCAACGGATAGATCAGACCTTCGTTACCGAACGCTGCCTTACCCAAGATAAGTGCTGCAACAAGTGTTACGGCATATGACTCGAACAAGTCTGCGGCCATACCAGCGCAGTCACCGACGTTATCGCCGACGTTATCTGCAATTGTTGCTGCGTTGCGTGGGTCATCTTCTGGAATATTCTTTTCAACTTTACCGACGAGGTCAGCTCCGACATCTGCTGCCTTGGTAAAGATTCCGCCGCCGACGCGCATAAACATTGCGAGCATCGCTGCGCCGAAACCGAAACCTTCAAGAACTGTTGGCGCATTTTCGCGGAAGATAAGAACTGCGCCAGATGCGCCGATAAGTCCAAGACCAACTGTTGTCATACCGACAACGCCGCCGGTGCGGAATGCGATCTGTACTGCCTTCTCGGCTGACTTCTGACGAGCAGCCTCTGCAACGCGCACATTTGCGCGAACTGCGAGCCACATTCCGTTGTAACCAACGAGTGCAGAGAAACCTGCGCCCATAAGGAAGAAGAGTGAGCGACCGATACGGATTGAAGTTGTATCAGCAGGAAGTGCGAAGAGTAGGAAGAAAACAATTCCTACGAAATATGAAAGTGTGCGGAACTGGCGCGCAAGGTATGCGGCGGCGCCTTCTTGAATCGCTTCAGCGATTTCGCGCATCTTCTCGGTGCCATCGCTGGCGGCTAAGACTTGGGCGCGCAAAACCCAGGCGATCGCTAGAGCGAGAAGGGAAATCGCTAGGACCACGTAGGTGATATTTAGGTTTGCGCCGGTTACTTGCACATTGGACAGGGCGGCAGATGCTCGCATTGGTTCTCCTCCGTTGGAGAGTCAGGGCGTTCTTATGGATGGATCAGAACGCGAAGATGGGCGTGAGTCTACATATACATATCTATTACATTGCAAAACAGGCGGGCTGGATTGGGGTTAGCGGGAGGAGCGGAGCCAGACCGTGGTCGCTGGTGGCAGATCGTTGCCGGTGGTCGCAACGCCATGGACGAGGTAAACCCCGGCCTTGGCCAACGGACCAGATGCGTGGATGACCTCGCCGATACCGTCGAAGTTGTAATGGTTACGGCCGAAGTTGGTGATGCAGTGAAGACCATTTGGGCGGGAGAAGTGCAGAACTGAGTTGTCACCGGTCTCGTGCCAGGTGATCTCTTCTGCGGTGATCAAGTTTTTGCGAAGCGCTAAAGCTTTGCGGAAAATTGAAAGTGGTGAATTTGGATCAGCGCTTTCAACTTCAATTGAGTAGTCGCCAAAGTTCTTTGGTTGTGGCAGATGCGCTCCACCATCGCCGAATCCAAATGATGAACCGCTCTTTGTCCAAGGAAGTGGAACACGGCATCCGTCGCGACCCTTATCTGCTTTTAGGTTGCGCAAGTACTGCGGATCTTGGATCTGATCTTCAGGGATATCCATAACTTCGTGGATTCCGAGTTCTTCGCCTTGGTAAATATAAGTGCAGCCAGGAAGTGCCATGATCAACATCGATGCAGCAACTGCAGATTGGGTTCCGAGTTTTTCATCGAGTGGACTTGATGTTCCGTTTGAGTTGCGCCAACGAATGCGGTCGACTGTTGGCAGCAGACCAAACTTTGTCGCCGGACGCATCTGATCGTGGTTATTTAAACACCAGGTAGTTGATGAACCATTTTTCTTGGCATAACCCAGTGCGCGATCGATAATTGTTTTGAATTCATATGCGTTAAATGCGGCATCCAAGAATTCGAAGTTAAAGCTCTGGCCGAGTTCTTCAGTGCTCGCGTATTTAACGAGAGCTTCAGCAGAAACATTTGCTTCAGCGACTGCAACCCGTGGTGGATCGTATTGATTAAATAGCTTGCGCCATTCTTTGTAAACCTCATGGACTTCATTGCGATCAAATAGCACGTTGGTGCCTTTAGCCGCATCGAGCTCTTTATGGCTAGCAAAACGTGGTTGGCTCTTGAGAGGCTCTGATAAATCTTTCTTCATCGCGTGTGCAACATCGATGCGGAAACCGTCTACGCCGCGATCGGCCCAGAACTTAAGTGTCTTTAGGAAATCTTCTTCGATCTCGCGGTTATCCCAGTTCCAATCAGGTTGTTCTGGTGCGAACAAGTGGCAGTACCACTGGTTGTGCTTGCCGCCCATTTTGGATTCATGAGTCCAAGCACTTGGTGCGAAGTGTGAAGGCCAATCAGTTGGTGGAAGTTCGCCATTTGCGCCCTTGCCATCGCGGAAAATGTAGCGACTTCGCGCTGCAGAACCAGGTTCAGCGGCGATCGCTTCTTTAAACCAAGCATGCAAATTAGATGAGTGGTTGGGAACAACATCTACAAAGATGCGAATTCCGGCATCGTGTAACTTTGCAAGCATTTCATCAAAGTCGGCAAGTGAACCAAGTTTTGGATCAACATCACGGTAATCATCAACATCGTAACCACCATCAACTAGCGCGGATGGGAAGAAAGGGGATAACCAAACTGCATCAAGGCTTAGCGAAGATAGGTAATCGATCTTTGAGGTAATGCCTTTAATATCACCAAGACCATCGCCGTTTGAATCTTTGAAAGAGCGTGGGTAGATCTGATAGATAACAGCCTGACGCCACCAATTTTTATCTTTAGATAAAGACATTTTTCTCTTTCTTATTGATTTAAGGGTTACTTGACTGCGCCTTGCGAGATACCGGAGATAAATTGCTTTTGTAGAACTAGGTAGAAGATAACAATTGGAATTACAGCTAAAACAAGTCCGGCCATGGCTTGTCCGTACTCAATAGAGTACTGGCCATAGAAGAGATAGGTAGAAAGCGGCAAGGTCTGCGTTTCATTGGTCAGTACCAAGCGCGGCAGCAAGAAGTCGTTCCAAATCCAGAGCGCATTGATAATTGCAACGGTTGCAGTGATTGGACGCATCATCGGGAAGATAATCTTCCAGAATGCGACCATATCCGATGCGCCATCGATTGATGCTGCTTCATCGATCTCAGTTGGGATCGTTGAAATAAAGCCGTGATAAAGGAATGTAGATAGAGCAACGCCAAATCCGATGTAGAAGAAGATCAGTGCTCCACGGTTGTTCCACGAAACAAACTGAGCGAAGCGCGCCATAAATGGGATCATCAACGCTTGGAAAGGCACGATCATTGATGCCACAAGTACTAGGAAGATGTACTTAGTTAGCTTTGTTTTGGTGCGGGCTAAGTAATAAGCCAACATCGATGAAAAGATAATTAGTAGTGAAACGCTAAAGACGGTGATGATTATTGAATTCGTTAGAGATCTGAAGAAGTTCATCTTCGTGTAGGCCTGCTGGAAGTTCTCCCAAGTTATTGAAAGAGGGATCGCCAGCGGGTTAGCCAAAATGTCATATTTGAGCTTGAGTGAGTTTACGAAGACCAAGAAGAATGGGAAAACATAGGCAAAAGCCAGTGTGTAGCCAACAAGGAAGGTGGCTCGTTTGCCCCAGCGTGCGCGTGTACTCATCGCTGAACCTCGTATCTCTTAGAGACTGTCACTTGGACCAAGGCAGCAAGGGCCACGATCAAGAACATTACGACCGCCTTTGATTGACCGGTGCCAAAGTTTCCGTTGGCGAAAGCATCTTGGAAGATGTGGAGCGAAATAAGTTCGGTAGTGCGGAACGGGCCGCCGCCGGTGAGCGCGACGTTTACGTCGTAGGCCATAAAGCCACCGCGCAGCGTCAAAAAGAGCGCGATAGTGAACGCCTGAGCCATCAAAGGAATTTTGATTGTAAATAAGGTGCGCAGAGGTGAAGCGCCGTCGATTTGCGATGCTTCAAGGACATCGTTTTCGATTGAGATAAGTCCGGTGATGTAAACAATCATCATGTAACCAGATGATTGCCAGACGGTCACAATGATGAGCGCCCAAAATGCTTTATTTGTGTCCTGTAGCCAAGACTGTTTGAAAAGTTCCCAATCGTATTTATTTGCGAGAGCAACTATTGCGCTGTTAAAGATAAATTGCCAAATAACTCCGAGGACTACTCCACCGACGAGGTTGGGCACGAAGAAGAATGTGCGCAGAAAATTAGCGCTTTTTAATTTGGATGTAACGATAAGAGCCAGTCCAAAAGCAACGGCGTTAACTAAAACCAAGGAGACGACTACGAATAGCGCTGTAAATCTCAAAGTCGACCAAAAAGTTGGGTCCTGAAATGACTCTGCGTAATTGCTAAATCCAACTAACTTTGTTGTTTCAAATCCATCCCAATCAGTAAAGGTGTAATAGACACCGTTTACAAAAGGAACTACGAGAACAATAGAAAAGATGGCAAGTGGAACGCCAGCAAATTTCATGAATCGCTTCATGGATCTCGCTGATTTCACTCGGATCTCCTAATTCTTTCTCGCTTTAAGTAAATCATCCTGAGGCAGGTTGCCCCGCCTCAGGATGATTTTATTTACTTTTTATTAACTTAGATATGGGTGTGCGAAATTACTTCGCTACTCCACGCCAAGTCTTTGTTGAGCCCTTCCATGCATCTTGGATCGCCTTAGCAAGGTCAGCTGCGCTGATCTTGTCGGTGAAGTACTGCTGCATAGATACCTTTCCAACTGTCTCTTGGAGACCTGCTGGGTAGTAGGTGTTGATCCACTCAAGTGTCTTTCCGCCATCAACATACTTCGCGATATCGCGAGCCATGCTTGTAGCTGGCTGAACCTTGAATCCCTTGTAAACAGGAATGAATCCCATTCCGCCATCAGTTACAGGATCAGCAACGAAACGCTGTCCGGTTGGTGATGTGTAGAGCCATGTAAGGAAGTCAATTGCACCATCGCGCTCAGCCTTTGTTGACTGCTTTGCATCGATCATGAAGTAACCAGGTACACCAACTGGAATTGAATCATTTCCGTATGTTGATGCGGTTGTGCCTGTTGGAAGAGGCATGATTCCGAAATCGGTGCCCTTTGCAGCAGTCATCAAGTTTGGCTCAGTCCAGTTACCTTGGAACATGAATCCGAAATCTCCGCTTGCAAGTGCTGCAATTGAAGCATCGTATTCAGTGTCTGTGAGGTTAGCTGGTGATGAGTTGTACTTCTTTAGAAGATCGTATGTAGCAAGCCAGTTCTTAAATGCTGGATCTGCTGAAAGGTTCTTCTTTCCATCTGAAAGCTGATCTAGAACTGCTAGACGTGCTTCGTGTGTCTTGCCAGCGTTTGCATGGAAGATGTTTGTGAAGTGTGCACCAAGTGACCACCAGATAGCTGAGAAGTGAAGTGGCTTCTTTCCAGCTGCCTGAAGCTTCTTAAATGCTGCTTCTAGATCTGTACGTGTCTTGATCTTTGTAACATCAATACCAGCAGCCTTGATTACCTTCTTGTTGTAAAGAAGTCCGAAAGCTTCAGCTGTTGATGGAACACCAACCTGCTTGCCGCCAACCTTTGCAGCTTCAAGAAGTCCTGGTGAAACAAGCTTTACAAGCTTTGTTCCCTTCCAGTCCATGACTTTGTCAGCCATGTCAGGAATCTCTTGAAGTGTGTACATGATTGTTGGTGCATCATTTGCAACATACTTTGGGGTTACGTTCTGAAGGAATGTGATGTTGCGATCACCAGGGATCGACTTAAGTGTGTAGCAGTTCTGGCTCTTGTTGTAAGAGGCGACTGCAGCCAAGAATTGATCTTGGATTTCAGGCTTGATTGTTCCGAGCATTGTCACAGTTGTCTTCTTTGAACATGTTGCAGCTGACGCTGTTGGCGCTACTGAAACAAGTGAAAGTGCAACTGCTGAAGCGATTAGAAGCGCTCCTAGCTTTGTCTTCTTCATATATTTCCTCTCAAGGGGCAGCCGGCAGAGAGTTACCGACTGATTTGAGGGGAAAAATACACGAGCCGCGCAAGCCAAAATCGGACAATTGGGGCTTGGCTCGTAACAATGTAATGACATTTTCAGGCGTTTTTGCAGGTTTTTGCAGTGCTGTGCGGGGCTTTAACGGCGTGGCGCGATAGCCCGAACAGCGATCGAACGGGGCGGCTGGCACCCTTCGGCGATCTCGAAGGCGACGCTGCGTCTCACCCCAGATAGAAATAAAAGATCCGTTATTACAAGAGTTCCGCCTACCGCGAAGATTTCAACTGATGCGCTGCCAACAATTGCGCAGATATCAAAAGTCTTTTCATCGCCAGTTAGACGTGCGCTATGAATATGGGATGAGGGGATTTCATTCCAAGCGTTGCTGCGATCAACGAAAAGAGATTTACTTTTGGCGTCATAGCCAAACTCAAAATAGCTTCCGGCATCTGCGGTTACGCAAAACTTTGTTGAAAGACCTTCGCTTGTCGAAATAGTTGCCTTTATTTGCAACTGCTCTGATTTGTCTTCTGCCGATAGCTTCTCACCAAGATAGTTATCTAGCTCTGCAACTGGATTTGCAGCGAGTAAAATCTTTCCATCTTTGGTTATCAGTGTTAGCTCGCGCGGAAGAGTCATCGTCCCGCGCCATGGTGATGTTGGAAAGCCGTGTGCATATTCCCAGTTGTTCATCCAGCCGATAAGTACGCGGCGCTGGTTTGGTACATCGTTAAATGTGACACCGGCGTAATTATCGCGGCCGTAATCTAACCAATTAGTTTTTACATCGTCAGCAATGAATTCTTTTCCATTCCAGTCACCAATAAAATATTGTGTTCCGGATCCACCGGTTAAACCACCTGGGTTAATTGAAATTAACAGAACCCATTTAATTTTGCTTTCATCTGCATCGACAAATAACGGGAATAAATCAGGACATTCCCAATCGCCATCGGTGGCGCCAACTGGGCCAAAGTCACTTAAATGCGCCCAATTTTTGAGATCTTTTGATGAATAGAAAGAGACTTTTCTTTCCTTGGGAAGAACAACGGTCATTAACCAAGCTTCTGTTGTTCTATCCCGCATCACTTTTGGATCGCGGAAGTGGTTTAGTTGTAAATCAAGAACCGGATTGCCTTCATATTTAACCCAGGTCAAACCTTCGTCGAGGCTATATGCCAAAGCCTGCGCTTGGTGTGAATCGTCGTGATTGTGTGCGGTGTAAATGGCGACCATCGCTGGGTTGTCTAAAGTTCCAAATCCTGTTGTATTGAAGTAATCAACAACTGCGCTACCCGAAAAAATTGCGTATGAATCATCGCAGGCAATAGCTACTGGCAACTCTTTCCAGTTAATCAAATCTTCGCTGACTGCATGTCCCCATGACATATTGCCCCAAATATTTTCGAAAGGGTTATGTTGGAAGAAGAGGTGGTACTTACCTTTATAGAAGATCAACCCATTTGGGTCGTTCATCCAGTTGCGCTCAGGTGAGAAGTGCAACCCTGAGCTTAAGTGCGAAGACATGGCGCGTACCTTATCCTCTAGGTATGCATTTTTCCCAAACGGTTAATCTCTTTGATGCGCATTCGATAATTTCAACACTTGGCCTTATAGGCATTCTCGCCATAATTTTTATGGAAACTGGTTTGTTGATCGGTTTATTCTTCCCAGGAGACTCACTTTTATTCCTAGCAGGTGTCGGTGCTTCGGGAGCGGCTGCAAAAGTCTTCGATGGTGTGCAAATTGAGATCATTTCGTTATTAATTGCAGCGCCGCTTGTTGCAATTATCGGATCACAGACTGGCTACTGGATTGGCGCAAAATACGGGGTAAAGCTCTTCGATCGCCCCGATGGCCGCATTTTTAATCAGAAGAAAGTGCAAGCAACGCAGAAGTGGCTAAATAAATATGGCACCGGTAAGGCTTTGGTTTTAGCGCGCTTTATTCCTTTTGTTCGCACTCTGATTAATCCAATGTGTGGAATTGTGGGAGTGCCTGTAAAGAAATTCTTCCTCTGGAACGTAGTTGGCGCAGTTATTTGGACGCAATCGGTAATTGGTATGGGCTTTTTTCTAGGCGAACGTATCGAGGGAAGCGTTGATAAATATCTGCTGCCAATAGTTGGTTTGATTATTGCGATAAGCGTCTTGCCGGTTGCGCTAGAAATTCTGCGCGAATGGCGCACTAAACGCCACTTAAGTTAATTTCTTAAAGACCTAAATCTGCGGGTTGAAATGCTGCGCGGTATTCATAGCCAGCATCAATGATCGCTTGCTTTGCGCCGCGTTCAACGATCACGGCAACGCCAACCACAATTGCGCCGGCTTCTTTAAGGGCTTCAACTGCAGTTAATACAGAACCACCAGTTGTCGAAGTATCTTCAACTGCTAAGACGCGCTTTCCAACAACATCTGGGCCTTCGATGCGACGTTGCAGACCATGGGCTTTTTCAGCTTTGCGCACTACGAATGAGTTAATTTTTTTGCCGTTGCGCGCTGCCACATGCATCATCGCTGTTGCAACCGGGTCAGCGCCAAGCGTTAAACCACCAACTGCTTCATAATCAAGATCTTTGGTTAGCTCCAGCATTACTTCACCGACGAGTGGGGCGGCAACATGATCGAGAGTTACACGACGAAGATCTACGTAGTAATCGGCTTCTTTGCCCGATGA
>Ga0209353_10001043_pt1 | contig 16112 bp, 22 predicted proteins | sample LauGreSpBDMM15SD_2_FD_187561 | JGI IMG/M metagenome (GOLD analysis project Ga0209353, IMG submission 187561) | Freshwater lake microbial communities from Lake Michigan, USA - Sp13.BD.MM15.SD (SPAdes) (version 2) | ecosystem: Environmental > Aquatic > Freshwater > Lake | place: Lake Michigan...
CGCTTCTTTCCGCCAACACTGGGTAGAGCGTTCAGGTCAGAAGTCATTTACTTGCATTGCAGACATTGACCCCAAGGGTTGTCCTTTGTGTGACGCTGGCAGTCGCCCGTCAACACGATTTACTTTCAATGTGGTTTTGCTTAGCAGTGATTCAGAACCAACTGTCAAGTCATACGAAGTTGGTCCGCGAGTTATTGACCAGTTAAAGAACTTTCACAATGACCCTCGCCAGGGACCTTTGTCAAAGCACTACTGGGCAGTAAGCCGTTCAGGAAAAGGCGCAACGTCAGCAACCAATCATCAGTTGGTTAAAGACCGCGACCTTGAAGAGTGGGGCCTTGAAGCCCTTACTACAGAAGATGTAAAAGACTTCCGTGGTAAAGCTTATGGACCTGAGATCATCTCAATTCCAGCTCGCAAAGATCTTCAGCAGATTGTTGTTGAAGACCTAGGCGACTGATTTAAATGACAACCGATGTTGTTAGCGTAGGGGTGGGAAACCACCCCTACGTTGTATCTACGATTGAAGAGATACACGAAATAATTGAAGTTGTTTCTAAGGTTGGGGCATTTACCTTTGACGTAGAAACAATGGGAAATGTAGAACGTCATCCTGATGTAGTTGAGTGGATTGACAAAGAGTGGAAAGAACACGTTTTAACTCTTAAGGCTCCCTCAGAAGATATCAAAGCACGTGCAAAAGAAATTGTTACTGCAAGGTGGAAGAACACACTTGCCTTAGACCCATTACGCAACAGCGTGTTTTGGATTGGTATTGCAACAACAGGACGGTCATGGGCTATCCCAATGGGGCACCCAAACGGTGAGGTAATTATTCCGGAAGAACGCGGAGACGGATCTACCATACCCCCTCCTGGGTATCGTAAATTTACGGCAAGCGGTAAAGAGTCAATGGCCAAAGGTCGCTACTTCAAACCCGCAGTATTCAGCCCCGCACCTCCACAACTATCTTGTACTGAAGTCTTTGATGCCCTTAAGCCATTGTTCTTTAGCGACATGGTGAAGATTGGTCATAACGTAAAGTTTGACGCCCGTTCAATTCGCAAGTACTACGGCGGAGAATTACCACCAGGTCCATACCTTGACACCATGATTATGCAACATGTTGTCAACGAGAACCTGTCGGAGTACAGCCTCACAAGTTTGATTGCTCATAACTTTGAGGGGCATAACGCTTACTACCAAGATGGCAAACTTGGCAGCATTATTACTGAAGTTCCTTTTTCTAAAGCTACTAAGTATGTGCACCTTGATGTGCGCTGGACATGGGCTATATATAAACACCTTTGGGTTAAAATATGTTCAGTTCCCGAATTGCTCTCTTGCTTACGTCAGGACATGGAAGTTCTGCGCGTACTCATGGAAATGGAAGACGAGGGTATCCCCGTCAACAAACGATCCATGACTATTTTGGGAAAGACATTAGAAAAGCGTCTTAACGAAATCTTTTTAGGAATGATGGATTACGCCCCACCAGGGTTCAACCCAGATAGTTCTAAGCACAAACAAGAGTTGTTATTCAATAAGAAAAAAGAAGGCGGGCTAGGTCTTAAGCCTGTTAAAACAACTCCAGGTGGGAACGCTTCAGTTGACGAAGAGTCATTACACAAATTAGAAACTAAGCATCCCGTAATCCCTTTGTTAATTGAATGGTCAGAAACCAAGAAGCTTGCCACTACTTATGTTGATGGCTTATTGCCCAAGTTAGTAAACCATCGCCTACACCCATCGTTCCACCTGCACAGGACTGCTACTGGGCGCTTGTCATCAAGCAACCCAAACCTACAGAATATCCCTCGTGATAGCAGCGTACGAGGTTTATTTGTAGCACCACAGGGTTACCAACTGTTAGTTGCTGACTACGACCAAATTGAACTTCGGGTTATGTGTATGTTTTCTCACGATCCTAAAATGAGTGAGTTCTTCTTAACAGGGGCAGACATTCACTCAGGTGCAGCGGCTCTAGTACTTGGCAAAGATGTTAGTGAAGTTACTCCAGACGAACGCCAACTTGGAAAAGGCGTTAACTTCCTTACCGCATACGGTGGGGGGTCTCAAAAGTTGGCTCGTACTACAGGTATTGATGAAGAGCACGCCAAGTATGTCATTGACCAGTATTACAAGCAGTTCTCTGGGATTACAAAATGGAAGCAAGAAGTCATTGGCAAAGGTAAGGCTTTTGGTTACGTCTCTACAATGTCTGGTCGCCGCAGGCATTTGCCAGACCTTAAAGCCTCAGATCGTATGCTTAGCTCAAGGGCAGAACGACAGGCTGTAAACGCTGTTGTACAAGGCTCTGCCGCTGACATCTGCAAGAAAGCAATGATTGATGTTTACGCTGCTTTTAAAGATCATGACGCTAGGATGCTGGTTCAAGTGCACGACGAACTAGTTGTGCTGGTCAAAGATGAGGACGTTGACTCTATGCTCCCTTTACTCGTATCAGCAATGGGAGACGGGGTAGTGTACGAAGGTATACCATTAAGGGTGTCCTGTCACTCGGCAAGTAGCTGGGCGGAGGCAAAAGGAAAGTGACCACATTTATGACACCTGTTGACAAGCGTAACTTCTATCTAGCCCTTTCTATTTTAGAAGGCCAAAAACTAGCTTCTACCGCAGGGTTCTCTGTACCCTCGGGTGATGTCCAAGAAAGCGAAATCATGGACATCATTAGAAAATGGCTAGTCCTTACTGCAGTTGGCGTGTTTGACAACGTTAAAGAGTGCTCTGATTGGATGATGGAAATTGTTAAAGTCCATCAAGATCTTACGGAAGAAGAACTAGACCGCACAAAAGATGTTCTTGTTTCTTTTGGAATGGGATTGATCTCCCACCTTATTGATGGTGATATTCTTTGTCTCCCAGAACAAATTGATGAAATTGAAATGAGCAAAGAGTCAGCTGCTCAATTTATAAGTTTTATGACAACTACAATGGAGGAGTTAGAAGAAGATGAGTGATTGGTGGTCACGCCGGTTATCCGACCCAAATCCCCCCAAAACTAGGGAAGTTTCGTTACCCCCAACTTCACCTCTTATTCGCTTTCCTGCTGCGGTAACACCACAGCATCAGCAACAACCGCAATTCCAACAAACTAGCCAGAGAGTTCTAGATGACTCTCGTGCACCCACAGACAACCTTGGTATGGGTGACGCTATTCGTTTGTGGAAAGGTGGAGAAGCCCATCGTAAAGAAGGTCATTTATCTTGCCCCTCTTGCGGAAGTAAAAATGTGTTTACTCGCGTAGGTCGTGGGGGCACAATGATAAATGGTTCAAGTCCTGCCCCAAGATGCTTTGAATGTGGGTGGAATGGTATGTATGATCAAGGAGAACAGTCTAACTGGGCTGTATAACTAGGAGAACAAATTGAAACCCGAACAGCATGAGACGCTTGCGTCAATTATTGCGTCCATTAACAAAAAATACGGCGAAGACATCGTTGTTCAAGGTAACCGAGTTAAAGAAGAACTTCCACGGATTACAACTGGCATCCTTGCTTATGATCTAATGCTTGGTGGGGGTTGGCCCATGAACCAATGGTCAGAAATCATTGGTGATGAATCTTCAGGTAAGACAGCTATTGCTTATAAAACAATTGCGGCTAACCAAGCGTTAGACCCTGATTGGATTGCAATGTGGGTAGCTGCTGAAGAGTTTGTACCAGAATACGCAGCAGCTTTTGGCGTTGACTTAGAGCGTCTATGGGTTGTTGAAACCAATATCATGGAACACGCATACGATTTAATTATTAAAACTATGGAGAATCGTGCAGTTGACTGCATTGTTCTTGACTCCATGCCAGCCCTTGTACCTGGCGACGAAGACGAAAAAACTATGTCTGAGTTTCAAATGGGTCTTGGAGCACGCCTTACAGGTAAGTTCTTCCGCAAATCATCAAAGGCACAAAAGCGTTCAATGATCCATGAAGACCGTGGGTGTACTGGTTTGGTTATTAACCAGTGGCGTGAAAAGATTGGCGTTATGTATGGTGACCCACGAACAACACCTGGTGGTAAAGCAAAAAACTTTCACTACTTTGTTCGCATTGAGTTAAAGCGTGATGAGTGGATTAAAGAAAAGGACGAACCAGTTGGCCAAACTATTCGTGCCCGAACGCTTAAAAACAAAACTTACCGACCACAACAAATTGCTGTAGTTGATTTCTACTTCTCAGATTCAGGTGGTTTTAAACTTGGTGAGTTTGACACCATAAAAGATATCGTTAACATCTGTATTGCTACAGAAGTTATTACCCGTGGTGGAGCGTATTACAACTACGATGGCCAAAAATGGCAAGGTAAAGACGCCCTACTACAGGGTGTTAGGGAAGACCTAGGACTGCAAGAGGCGCTTAAACAAAAGGCTAAAGAAAAGTTCGCATGATCTTAGGAAGAGAAAATCCAAGAGATACACAACGCCAGATAATGAAAGCCTCTAAAAAGCAGGAATTACGTTCTGCTAAGGCTTACAATGGTAGTCGTAATGCAGGGTCAGGTTCTGGGTGGATGCGTAAGAATGACGTGCGCACCCATGACATGCTTATAGAAAACAAATTGACATACAATGAAAAGTCTTACTCAATTAAGTCCAAAGAATTACAGGAGCTAACGCAACGTGCCGTACTTGAAGATCGCCTTCCTGTGCTTCAGTTCGACCTTGGCGGGCGTAATTATGTCATTCTTAATGAAGCAGACTTCCAAATGATTATTGGAGAACAATGACTGATACACCATGGAACATGCAAGACTATAAAACTATGATGAGAGCCAAAGGTAGGTTGCTCCCTCTTGTAGAGCAAGTAGCCGCTAAAGAAGCAGCATCAAAAAACTCACATAGAGATACCAAGCATCTCCATCCAAGTGAGCTATCTAAAAAAGATTGGTGTGCTCGGGCCGCTGTATACAAGATTACTGATGTTCCAGGAGCAGACGAATCAGTTGCTTTTGGTCGTCTAAACATCTTTGCTGAAGGGAACTCTATTCATGCTAAATGGCAGACGTGGTTATGGAAAGCAGGAATCCTCTCGGGGGTATGGAATTGCCAAGCGTGTGGCGTTGTTTGGGTTGGTGTCTCCCCTACTACTTGTGTTAGTTGTAAGTCTGATCGGCTTAAGTACGGCGAGGTTCCTTTATCTAATGATGAATACCGGATACTCGGGCACGCGGATGGAGAGATATGCGATAAAGACGGCGCAGCACTCATCGAGATCAAGAGCGTAGGTATTGGTACTGTTCGGTTTGAAAAGCCCGCTTTGTTTATGGATTACAGCAAAGGTGAACTAACGATTGACCAAGTATGGAAAGCAATCAAAACACCGTTTGCTTCACATGTGCGTCAGGGCAATATCTATATGCATTGCACTGGGATTGACACCATCATCTTTATCTATGAATGGAAGCCAACTCAAGAAATTAAAGAGTTTGTAGTCAAGTACAGTCCAGAAATTATGGAGCCAATTTTAGAGAACTGCAAAACAGTCATTGCACACCTAGATAATGAGACCACTCCAGAACGCCCTGATTGGGCGACAGGTAGTTCTTGTTCGGGATGTAAGTTTTGCCCCTACAAGAAAGTGTGCTGGGCATGAACAGAGTTATTTCAAAAGACCAATTAGAACATCCAGCTATTGCCAAATTCAATAGCAAGTTCTCTCTCCCTGCTCGCCCCACAGATACCCCTCCACAAATGCCAGAGCATTTAGATGATTTGCACGACTCTGACCTAATGGATTTGTACACTCAATTTATGGGATGGGTTTCTTATTCCAAAGGCCAATTAGTTAAAGCAGAGATTAGTGAAGACCGTGAAGCTAATTACTGCCGAGTACTAGAAGCCAGGGTCCTTATTGAGCAATGGGGTGCCGACGCTAAGGGAGATAGGGTTACAATCGCCAAGGCTCGTCGTGATGTTGATGACCGCGTAATTTCTCAACAAGAAACTTATCAAGTTGCTCGTGCATATCGTAAACTTATTGAAGCCATGTTTGAATCATGCGAACGTGGCGCACAGTTGCTTTCACGAGAACTCAGTCGTAGGATTGGACTGAATAGCAAAGAACAACGTACATCACGATTTGGAGCATGACATGTCAACATGGCAAGAAGAAGGCGCTAGAGCAGCTCGGGAAATGAACGAGCGCATGCGCCAAGAAAACAATGCCAGAGCTTCTGTTGGCCCTATTAACGAAGTAAACCAGACTCTTAAAGAAATTAAAGCTCTATTGATTGAGATAAGGGAAGCTGTTAAGAATGGCTAACCCCGCTAAGCAAAAGGGAACCTCGTTTGAAACCCTTATAAGGATCTATCTTAATGATAACGGTTTTCCAGTAGCCCACCGAACTGTCCTAAAAGGTGGCGGTGACACTGGGGATATCAACGGTATTCGGAATAAAGAAAACCGGCAAGTTGCAGTACAGTGCAAAAATCAAAAAGCCTTTGCCCTCAGCCAATGGTTAAACGCCACTGTTGAACAAGCAGACAATTTGGGTGGTGCAGTTCCCGCTTTGGTTGTTAAACGCCCAGGTAAAGGGGAAAAAGCCGTAGGTGATTCCTACGCTGTGCTCAGGTTGTCTGACTTGGTTGTGTTATTACAGGAGGCTGGGTACTTCTAAGATTAAGTGTTCATTTAGATCACTACTATTGGAGTACTTATGTCACAAGAATCACAAGTTGACGATATTGTAAAAGTTTCTGGAACTAGCAACCCTCAGAGTGTTGGTTCAATTGTCGCCCGTGCAGTAATTGCTGGGCAAGAACCCAAGATGCGGGCAATTGGTGCTAGTGCAGTCAACCAAGCAGCAAAAGCGTGCGCCATTGCCCGAGGCTTTGTAGCCCCGCGAGGCGTTGATTTAACTTTTGTTATTGGGTTTGATGACATTAAAGGTGAGAACGGCGAGACCATTTCTGCCATCACCTTCAAACCTGTAGCCCGATAAACACCTTTAAATAAGGTGGTAAAATATAATTAACTATTTACTTTTGTGAGGTAACTAATGGCTAACGAGCGAGCATCCGAAAACGACATTGCAAAAATGCTACGCGCAAAGCGTCGTAAGGCTGGAGTAACCCAATCAGGTGCTGCTTCAGGAAAAGGTAATGCCGATCCCGCCAAAGCGCGTAAGGCAGACGAAGCAGCAAAAGCTAAGAGTCGCGCTAACTCAGCTAAAAAGTCAAAACTAACAGAAGAACAGCGTCAAGAGCTCATCTCTCGTCGTACTGATCCTTCAAACCCTAACTTTGGCCGCAATGAATCTCTTAGGAGTTATGACGAGGATAGTGTCTTTGGAAGTGCTGACGACCCAGGCGCAGCTGCAACTGACGTAACAAAAGCAGGTTCTACAGAAGCCGTTCTTACTCAAAGTGCTCCACGAAGTGACATTGATAAAGCACTTGAAACCCCCTCTGGTACTAAAGCAGGGTACAGCCCTGTCAGGGTTAAGGGTGAATCCAATCTTGCTGAAGACACCGAAGACTCTGGAGCACGTTCGCTTTCTTCTGGTTCAGGTGGTGGGGCTTTAGGAGATTACAACGAACGCGAACAAGCAAGCATTCGTCGGAGTGATGAAAAATTTGGTGATGAAACCCTCAAAGATTGGCTAAAGAGAAACCCTAACGAAACCCTACCCGCCTTTCAGAGCCAAGAACAATACGAAGGATGGAAACGAAACGTTCGTGTAGGTCGTGACGTTATTGGTAACGGCGGTGCCGTTAGTGGCGAAAAAAAGGGTGAAGTACGAGACCGAGCCTTGGCCCGTGAACGCACAGTGCGCTCGCGTGAATTGCTTAGTACAACGCAACGCCGAACTGTTCCTTCTGAAAATGTACTTTCCCCAAGTCGTTCTATCCCTCCGTCAAACCCCCTAACAGTTGAAGATGCTAAAGCAAACCAACAGTTTTGGACAGGGAAAGATTATGTAACAACTCCAGGCGCCCCAATGCGTCAGGTTGTAGAACAGCAAATTGACGGAACTTTTAAAGTTGCCCCTCGCCCTACCCCTAATCGCGTTACAGTTCAGTCTTTATACAATACAAAGGTTAAGCCAGCCGTAAGAGAAGCCAAAGAAGCTGAAGCAGCTTTGGCAACTGCAGAAGGTTTGCAAAAACTTGACGCATACGCTAAATCACCTGAAACACCGCGACGTACTGGCACTCGTAGTGAAGAAGAGATTAAACGACTTACAGAAGCTCGTTTGGGCAATGAAGAAGGAACACTTGACACTGAAAACAAGCGGTACGTTGTAGATAAAGATATTGGTCCTACTTACCCACGCACTATGACTGCTCGTGAAGCGTACAGTGACCCAAACAATCCCCTTACTACTGATGAGAAAAAGAGAGCTTTTGGTGTTGGGCCAGGTGCAACATCTACTAGCGGTATCTTAAGTGTTGGCGCTGACAATCTTAATATTTCTTCTCAATTCCGAGAATCAGTAGCAGCAAAACGTGCCGCAGCAGACGCCCTTACTGACAAAGCAAACCCACCAAAGTGGGGCCCTGATGATGAGCGTGTAACTTTTGAAGGCGTTCCTACAGCAGACGTGACCACAAAAGAAGGCCAAGCTGCAATTATTGAAAGAACTGGTTCTTATAAAAATCCTAAATCAGAAATTGGCATTGGCAGCAAAGGTTTAGGTATTTCTTCTGGAGCCGTTCCTTCACTTAGTGCAATGGATACAGAAGAAGATCAAGGTTCTGTAAACATGTCTTTGGATAGTATTCCTGGTTCAAACCGCACTGAAAAGTTACGGAATTTTGCAGCAAATTATGCACCACATCCTACTGAAAAAGGCAAATTTGTTCAACTTGCTAAGCCACGCAGCCAAGATCAGCAAAATGAATACATGTCTAGCCTTGCCAAGGTTACCGCTGGTGTTAAAGGTGGATCAGACGCGGCTTCTTATGAAAAAGGTCAACAGGTATTAGGAGAAAAGCCCGTATGGGCTGGTGACGAGCATGATGTTATTGTTCAAAACCCATTAGGTTTTGGTCAAACACTGCGTGAAGACCGTAATCAAGTTTGGGGTGAAAAGGCTGAAGCAAACAAGCGAGCAGCAAAAGCTGCTGGTGGAAAAATTCAAAACCAGACTGCTGCAAATGCAGCTTACATTTTTGCCATAAATGAAGGAACTAAAAGGGACATTGAAAAGTCCATGATGCCTGGTGAAGGCAACACTTCGGGTGTTGCCGCTGGTCACTTGCGAGCCGCAATTGACCCATACCGTCGCCCTGACTCTTCATACCGTTTAAGTTCTACGGGTGCGGCGTATGTTCCAGACGCAAGCCCTGCAGGCAAAAAAGGATGGCAAGGACCAACTCTTGCAGGTCATATTCAGCGTGCTGAAGACCTAGAACAAGATGCCGCTGGTGCTGCAATTGAACACGGAGAAGGGTCTGCTCCTCACCGAGCAGCTTTACGCGCCGCTAGGGGTGCTCGTCGTTTTGCGGAAATGCTTGACAAGACGCCAGGGTCACGTGGCGGTTTGGTTAAAGTATTCCCTGGTGGTGAGTACGGGCGTACTCCTGAAGGTGTTGAGTACAGCGCAGGTCCTGGCAGTGATTTTGAAGGCCAAGATCAAGCACAGCGTGAACAGACTCGTCAAGCAAAAATTGCAGGAACGTTCCAACGCCCAGCAGCAGACACCAGTGACGCTGAACCATACTTTCAACCAAGTAGCGCACCTGGAATGGCACAATCAGACATCCGATCAGATGAATCTGGCAATTTAAGAATTACCCCAATTGCTAAAGAGACTAAGTTAACTGGATTAAAAAAAGCCAAAGGAAACCCAGACGTATTACCAGACTCTGATCCTAAGCGTGCAAAAGCACTTGCAAAAATGGCTGCCGCTAAGACAGTTGCCAAGCCAAAAGCACCAGTTGAATTAGAGTCTGGTGCCCCAGCTTCAACTTCTAATGCACAAAGATTGGCAAACTCAACGGGACTATCTGGACCTAGATCAAGGCCTAGTGGTTTCCAAAGTGACTATGCAACTTCATCATATGAGTCAAACACAATGCCTTTGCCACGTGTTGGCCGCAGCAGTGTTCCACGCGCTGGTGAAGTCTTATCAGTAGGTAACCGCCAATCCGGTGTAATGGTTAAACCCACTAGCGCCATTTGGGAGGGAGCTGACTCTCGTGGAATTCGCCGTTCTACTTCGGTCTATGGCTCTCCAGAAAATCCCGAATCTTCCACACAAGCTCAATCACGCATTGCTCGTTCTGACTATGCACGACCAGCAGATACCAGAGTTGGTGCAACTGGCATTCGTGGACGCGTTCCAGTTGCACCCCCAGGCTACTCAACTTCATTTGGAGAAAGCCTCCGTTCTGCGGGTCGTCGTGTTGCCTCTGAACTATCAAATATTGATGCACAGCAAGGCCGAGTTTCCTCAGTAATGGGTGGCGGCCAGTTCAATCAGTGATAATCTAACCATATGACTTCATTACTTGCATCAAACGGATTACTAAAAACAATTGAGGGAAAGCCCACCATGCTACTTACAGGTGGTGGGGAATGGTCTTCAAAAGAAATTAAAGCAATGACACCTCGTCGTGCTACCCAAGCAGAATATAACTTGAGGGCAAAGCAAGAAGTTGCTAAAAAAGAACAAATTGTCAAAGATGCTGCTTATAACAAAAAGCTTGTAGAAAATTACAAGAACAACATTAAGACATTCCGCGTGTATGACCCCATTACCAAGAGTTACTCACCAGCAAATAAAGAGTAGTATTTATCCCTATATGTCTCACAAGAAATCATCTCAAAAAGATTGGCAAAAGTTAGCTAATACACCCGATTACGCCGATAGTTACGACGATTGGTATGAAGAAGAGATTGTTAGGGAAAGTAAATCTAAGAAACGTGAGCAGGTGCGCTTTGGCCTCAAAGAAGAGTTCTAAAAAAGAAGAAGAAAAGCCTAAGAAGAAAAAGAAGGCTGCTCCAAAACGTAGATCAATTTCGCCAGTAGGCGGAGGCGCACAAGGTGGAATGCTTACAGGCATGGGTAGCTAATGCCTGCTAATCAAGAATCCTTTAACAACTGGAGCGGTGGTTATGATCCTAATGCGGTTGCCAACAGCAACCCAGTATTAGGACCTGCTCCACTATTCCGTAACGCTAAAGATGCTCGGTTAGCAGCTTTTGGTGTTGGGCCAGATACACAGTATCCAGACGGATACCTTGGCACACTGTCTTCTAATAGGCGTCAAGACAAGTTACTCAATGCAGTACACCGTACTAACAAGACTCCTTATACCCGAGGCGTCCATAAAGGCGAACGTATTAACCAGGGCGATTACATTTGGCCAGAAGAATTCAACCTTTTAACTGGCATTGATTTAGAATCTAAAGGTAAGAAATTTGCTCCACCTGGAGCAGAACCAGTAAGGCTAACAAACGACGGAAAAGCCGGTCCTAGGGGCATTCCACGAGGCCTAGATAGACCGCAACAAGAGCAGATTGACAGGCAACGACAGTCAATGCTTAGGACTTTAAAGCCCCCCTGGAAATGATAGACTTAAGCATTGATTTTTAGAAAGTAGAGACGTACCATGGACCTATTTGGTAAGAAGAAAAAAGCAGCGCAAAAAGCTCAAGATGAGAAAAAGGCTTCTTCAGAACGCCCTAAATCTATGCCCCCAAGGCCAATGCCTAAGCCTGAGGACAACATTAAAAATAAACAAGCGCAAAATCCAAACGAAGAGCGTCCTAAAGGTGCTAGCCCAAGGCCACCATCTAAGCCTGAGGACAGAATTGCCAAAGCTCGTGACACAGCGAAACTTCTTAGACAAAAAATGGGTCAATCAAAAGAAAAGCAAGACCCTCGCCAAGCAGAAGATAACAAGTACCCTCGTCCCCCTATGTCTATTAAAGAAAAGCAGGGACAGGACCCCAAACAACGTACTAATTTGCCACCAGATCGTCCTAAGCCTTTAGTGCCCAAGACCGAAGAAAGCAAGCAGTACCAAGACCCCAAACAACGTACTAACTTGCCGCCTGAGCGGCCCAAGTACTTGCCTCCTCTAACTAGCCCAACGTCCCCTAAAGGTAACCAATACCCCTCTAGCCCTTCACCACAAGAAAAGGACTATGGTCGTCCCCCAGGCGCTAGCCCCATCCCCAGGTACCCCCAGCAGCCACAGGGGCAAGAAATTAAAAAAGCACGTAAGGATCATTTTTGGGATGGTCACAAAAAGCCAATGAGTGGCCCCAACAGTGGTTATAACCCATCACCAAATATTAGTAGTCAATACCCTCGTCCTAGTGACCCAGACGAAGGTGGCTCTATGGCAAAGAAGCCATCGCGTCCTAAGGGCCCAAGTTCACCTGGTGGAGCCTTTCCTGATAATTATGAAATGGAATTGCGTAAGCGGGGTGCTATCTCTAATGATATGTACAAAAAAAACCCTGTTGACAAATATGGAGAAGGTAAATAATGGGTCAGCGTAATCGTGGTATGTGGGCCAATGGGATGGGACCTATTGCCCCTGCTTCGCGTATTCGTATCCCCACGCGCAAGCAACACTTTGAGGATAACTATGGTGCTGGCCAAGATGATGCACCACCCATGGGTATGCCACGCCCACAAATTCCTGACCATTTAAAAGCTCCGGTTTATAACGAACCAGATCCGGCTGGCGAAATCAAACTACCATCATGGCTTGCAAAAGCCCGACAGCAAGGAAAATAGTCATGGCGTTTAATCTTCCAGGCATTTTAGGACGTAATAATAGAGCACGCCAAGACATGGTTGATAGTGCTTATCAAGAAGCACAAAAAGCATCAAGAGTGGACACTCAGAATCTAATTAGTCGTACAGCACGTGAAGAAGATAGTAGGGATATGCGCCGAACAGGCGGAGCATACGACGCGTCGGGAAACCTTTATCGCGCGCAAAAATCAATTGAAAAACAAGGTTACGATACTACTGGTATACACATGATGAAAGCATCTGACCAAGCCGACGCTAAAGTTAGTGAGTTACAACAAAAGCGCACATTGAGCAAGGGTTTCCATAAAGAAGAATATGGCGAAGATCGCCCTACGCGTCGTGACGTTCGTTCTGCCAAAAAGGATGCTAAAGCGTTAGGTAAAGCAGCTACGGAAGAATACTTTAAATAATGACACGCCCACAACTTCCAGAACATTTAAAAAACTTACATCAAGGAGAGTAATCATGCCCAGAGGCGAAGACACAAGATTTGATACAGGTCGTCAAGTTGACCGTTACGGGCATGGTGCTCGTAACAATTACTTTGGCTACTCCGATAGAAGCGGTGGAGGAGCAGTACAGGATCCAAATAGCCCATTCCCCAACAGCCCTGCACCAGCACCTTTCCGTCCTGCAGGTCCTATGGGTCGTCTTGTTAACAAGGGCTTAGACATGTTAGGCGCCCCTGAGACAAGTGAAAATGGTGTGCAAGGTGGCCGAGTTGCTAAGAAGCCTTCACGCAAGGACCGCCTTACTGAAAAAGTAAACAACAGTATTTATGACTACCGCATGTCTAAAATGGAACCTGGGGTTTACGACTGATATGGCACGCCCTTGGCAAACACGACAAGAGTTCCTTACGGATCAAGCTCTACAAGCCGCTATTAGCGACCCTGAGACCATCCGAAAGCTTCGTCCTGTCGTACCTCAGCAGTTGTTTCCACAACGCTATGGTTTTGGGCGTCAAGAACATAACATTCAAAGCGTGCTAACAATTGACCGTTACCTACCTACTTACAGGTCTTGGTTATCAGGTATGCCAGTAATGCGGCAAGATTTTGAAGACGGCAACTTCTCAGGAGCAAGCAGATATTCAATGAACAGTTTGGGGAATGTGTAATGGCTGATGATTGGAAACCAGGGCAAGCAGCGTACACAAGCCCCTATGCTCAGGACTTTAATAAAACCTCTACTGGTTTTGAAATTAGCATGCGTAAAAAGCAAGGTTTTAACTGGGATTATGGCAGTTATGGCATCATGGACAACGGTGGTGCTACTTCTCAAGCCCAATGGGGTGGCGGCAGTACTGCTCGTAGTAGCGGTCCTGGCAGCAATCTTGGAACTGGCAGCGTAAACATTAGAAATGTTGGTTCTCCAGCAGAATTTGACCCTTCACGCAACTTTAGAACCCTTCGTAACGCCTCGTATACCACAGGACGTGGTTTTATGAAGGCCGCAAAAGGTTTGGGCAAAATGTCCAATGGTTTGATGTCTAATAACGCTAATAGGCTTAACACAAAACTGGCAAGTGCCCAGCAAGCTCAACAGCAAACTCAACAGCAAAATCAGCAAAACCAACAAACATACGCTGACAGTTATATGGGTGTTAATTGGGATTCAGATGGTAACGCTCTTGATCAGCCATACCACCCTCTTATGCCTCAGAAGCCAATACCCTTAGGTACGGGTACCCCAAGTGCAGGAACAAATAATCCATCTAATTACCTTAACACCAGACCTACATTACAACCTCCTCAACAAGCACAAAGGCCAGCTCAACGGGCACGCCCACCTAAGTTGCCAAAAGTTCCCAAAACTCCAACACCTTAACTACTGATAGGATATACATATGGCAGTTAACTCAGCACGCTCAATGAACAAAGATTTACACTCAGGAGTAAACGATGGTCGTTTGAAAAACCTCACCCCTGATCGTGGTGGAGTATTAGACCCCGATTCCAGTGTGTCAGTTCGCTCAGGGCACCTTCAAGCTCAATATAACGTCACTGATTTTATGCAAAATATTACCCCGAAGGTACTTGACCACGAGTACGAATCCGGCTACGCTGAAGACTAATATCTTTAATTAGGAGCACAAAATGCCTAGATTGCTCGCATGCCAGTCATGTGGAACAATGTACCGAATGAAGGACTATGAAGGTTCTGCAGAATATGACATGGAGCTTATTGAGCTCATTAATCGTCATTTAGGCAAAGCCTCAGACCCTACACCCGAAGCACACAAATCAGCCATCTTTAGGGTTGATCAAGCAACATGGGAAAAACTTGGGGATGAAACCCAAGTTAAAAAAGAACTCATGAAGAATGAATGGGAAGTACGCGAAGTGCGTGATGACCTCAAGGTTGAAGCTCTTAAATGTTTTAACCGTCACGCTCGCCCCAAGGGTATGTGCATTGACTACGAAGATGAATCAAAGACCATTGGTCGCAAAATTGGAGTTGCTAAAAATCAACGCCAATACTTATGCCATTACTGCCCTGCTCAGGAATTTGTTACTCACAAAAACCGTGATGCTAAAGGGATGTATGGGTGATCATTTTCAATTTTGATGTCTTAGCAAGCCCCGCTGAAAGCATCGCCTTACGCCAACCAGATCCTAATGGCCGTGCCATATGGACAATGTTATTTGAAAAGTACATGGGACGCATTTGTGTTGTGTCCATGAACGAGTACCCAAGTATCGGGTTTGAGGACTGGCTTAAACGCGAACAATTTAAAGCTTCTAAATACGAATTTATTGATGAAGTAGACGCAGTACTCAAAGCAGAAAGAATCCACCGTATTGGTGCAGCCTTTGGGCGCATTGAGTGGTATGTAGACAATGACCCAAGTATTTGTGCAGAAACCCTAAAACTTGGTATTCCTACATTAATCCCAGCATCCCCATATATTGTTCGCCCAGAATGGGAGAACGGACGCAAATTAAAAGAGTGGGGTACTTTAGTAGATGAAATGAATGCACAGGCTCTAAAGGCCTCTAACAAAGCTTGGAGAGACCTATGATTGTGTTCTTTGGTGGAGCAGAAAAAGGCTCACATCGCAACCTTCTTATTGATAATTCTGTAGAAAACATGGCAGTGAATATCACCCACTTGCCTATTCCAAAAACAAAAGAATTTGATATTGACAAAGTTTTTAATGGCGCAAACGTAGGTGTCTATTGTTCAGAAAATGACGAAGATATCAATAAATACAATGACTTCATTAGAGAGCATGCTGAAATGCTTAGTTTTGTCATTGGTCGCCCAGATTACGATGGTGATTGGTTGGGGGATAAGTACATCCCAATATGGTCAGATAATGATGACTTAGAACGATTAGCGTGGCTTTGCCAAAGGTATGGGCGAGTAGCCAT
>Ga0209353_10001047_pt1 | contig 16069 bp, 15 predicted proteins | sample LauGreSpBDMM15SD_2_FD_187561 | JGI IMG/M metagenome (GOLD analysis project Ga0209353, IMG submission 187561) | Freshwater lake microbial communities from Lake Michigan, USA - Sp13.BD.MM15.SD (SPAdes) (version 2) | ecosystem: Environmental > Aquatic > Freshwater > Lake | place: Lake Michigan...
CTAAATTACTTTATGAATTCAATAATATTTAGAAGAAATGAGTTATATTTATAGTTTAATGTATTACTAATATTACTAATGTATTACTTTATTACTTTAATGATTACTAATGTATTAGTTTAATAGTTTAATGTATTACTAATATTACTAATGTATTAAACCATAAAAAGTATATAAAAAGAAGAGAACAATGTATATATTCGTAAAAATGTCAAATTATACTCTCAGCATAACCAATGAGAAACTTTGGAGATTTTATAACGAGAACCAACACATAAGTTTTGAAGCAATCAACCTTATTTTTCACGAAATCATTTCAAAGTTAGTTGAAAATATGTCAGCAACTATGCATTCTACGATTAATGGTGAAATTCTATCTACTGTTCATAAGCAAGAAGATCAAATGAATTCACTGAAAGAAAAATTATCGTCACTTACCGAGAACGTGACACAAATTCGGCAAGAATGTTCTCATCTATCTGATTTGAAATCACAATTGCAAACAATTCATCATAATGTATCTGAACTAAAATCTGATATAACAAACAACGTCTCAGCCAAGTTAACAGATTTTAAAAATGATTATATTTCTAGCATTAAAAACATCTTTAATGAGAACCTTGACAACGATAAATCGGAAATTATGGATAGAATTGAAAAGAATAACTCTATTTTCATAGATAAGACAAAATTACTCTTGAATGAAACTATCACAAAGGACATCAACGAACACAATAAGCACATAACACATCTTGTTGAGAACAATAATAACACTTTAATTGATAAAACTAAATTATTGATTACTGAGAACCAAGACAAATATAGTAGTCAAGTTAATTTGACATTACAGCATTTTCAAAAATCTCTTTCGGAAGAAATTAACAATCTATTAAAAACCGATGATGATAATGCAGTTAAGAACTTTATTTCATCATTTGACAGTAAATGTTCTGCAATGTTTCAGACGGTTCAGCAGCCAGTATTCAGCTTTTTGACCGCTAGCGAACAACGCATCCAATCTAACATTGAAATTATTAAAGAGAGCACGCTAACTACCCAGAGCAAGAATGCCGCAACTATGGACGACTTGTCTTTGTACTTAAAGAAATTTAATAATTCATCGTTTAAAGGTTCCATTGGCGAGACTGAATTGCAGGCACTTCTTAACAAAATGTTTCCTTCGGCTGAAATTATCAACTCATCTGGAACAAAAGCTTGCGGAGACTTTATGATGGAACGTGATAATAAACCAAATATTATGCTGGAGAACAAAGTTTATGACCGAAATGTGACACCCGATGAGGTGCAGAAATTTATCAGAGATGTGGACGAAATCAAAACACACGCCATTTTTTTATCTCAAAATTCAGGTATTTCGCGCAAAAAGAACTTTCAAGTAGATATTCATAAAGGATTAATTATGGTGTATATTCATAACGTCCAATATTCACCTGACAAAATACAACTTGCGGTCGATATTATTGATAATCTATCTGATCGTATTAAAGACCTAGATGTTGAAAATGACGAGAACATTATCAGCAAATCTTTACTTGACGAAATTAATACGGAATTCATTGAATTTAACAAACAGCGTGACGAAATCATCCTTACTTCCAAGGATTTTCAAAAGAAACTTATCGGTCAATTGGAGAACCTCAAAATGAATGCTTTGACCAAATATCTATCTACAAAGTATTCCAGCAATGAAAAAACTGGTTATACCTGCGAATATTGTAATGTGTTTAGTGCTGCTACGAAGAAATCTCTGAGTGCTCATACCCGTGCGTGTAAGAAGCAGCACGATATTGCAGTTGAAACTGCCGTGTAATTGTATCGTTTTATTATAACTTATTAGATTGCCAAATGGTATTTAACTGCTATAATCTTATAATCTTCGCTTTTAAGTTAGGTCATTCAGTAGATACATTAGGAATAAATATATTGAAAAACGGCGTTTTAAATCACAAATAGCTTAAATTATAATATATATTATAATTTAAACATTATAATATGTATTATTTATATATTATGCAAAATACCACTATTAATTTCTTAAACGTATTATGTGATAAAAACATATTATACGAAGACGATAAAACACAAATAATCCATATGTATAATAATATTACAGATTACGCATATGATGATTTGTTCACTAATAGTACCGAATTCAATATTCTGCATTATTTTAATGCAGAATCAGCTATAGATAATAATCAAGATGCTATTATAGTAGAACCCGATACGCAACATATATACAAGCTACAAACATTAGATAATCATAATATATATCGTGGAACTATTATATCGGATGATAAAAAATCTATATTTAACGTGTTTATCATAAACGCCGAACATATATGGAAAGAACAATATTGCGTTCAATATTTAATAGAGTTATATTTTACCATGAAAATAAATGATATAATCAAAAATAGTGATATTCTTATTAGTCCTGAAGTACAGAAATGGGGAACAGTTAATCTCAATAACAATCTAATTATGTTTTTTTTTGAGTTGCCATATTACGATATAAATAATATAATTATAACTGATGATTATAATACATTATTAAACGCAGCATATGATGCCGCAAATAGTTTTCTAAAGTTATTACACGAAAATAATATATATTCAGTTTGGGTTTCTAGTAATATATTATATATCTCCGCATTGAAAGAATCATTAACACCCGCTGATCCTAGTATTTTAATGGGCAACTTGAATGACATTGGAATGATTAAATATAATAATAAATTCGTTGTGTTTGATCATGAACACGTTTTTAGGAGTTCCGTTTGGATTAGTGTGTTATATTTATTATGGAATCCTCCTGCTATATTCTCAAAATGATATATAAATCTATAATTATGCCCTTTGACATTTGGAGCAACTTGTAATTTAAATGTGTTGACTTCTTTGTAAATATCTACCACGCGAAATATAAGTTAGAGTAACGCGCATTTTAAATGCCGAGTTGCTGTAAATATCTGAAATTGTAAAAGAATATAAATATAATTTATATATATTTATATTAAATCTATATATATGCAAAATATAAATACATGGAAATTAAATAATAACTTATGCAATAGTAATGACAAAATTATAGATAACATTAAAACTTCTATACGCAATGGAACGAATCCTACATATTTGTTAGACTTGACTAAAAATAAGTACACTTTTATTGAAAAATATGTATACGATATCGCAATGTTTCATTTTGCACGATTAAATATTCACAACATAGACAATCATTATGTAGAATTTTGGTTTAAATCTCAGGTCGATAATCACGAATTGCACGTTGATTGTGACGAATGTTTAAAACAACAAGGAAAGTATCAATATCCTATTCTTGCATCCGTGACATATTTGAATGATTTTTATAATAATCCTACGATTATAACAAATATAGACAATGATACTTATAAAAATAAGGATTTTAATACCCAAACTGAAATTATATTATCATTACCTAAATGTAACAAGCATATAACGTTTAACGGTAGATTCTTTCACGGCAGCACACAGTTGTCTGATATCCAATATACCACATCAAGATATTTACTTGCGATTAATTTATGGGATAAACTTCCACTTACCGACATAGATCACTGCAACAAATTTGATACAAGTTCAGATCTAGATATGAATAATTTATTTGATAAAAAACATTCCATTGTTTCCATAAAACCAGATGACACTATTGGTTACGTTAATGTAGATAACAACATCATAAACTATAAATTATTTGATGACATTTTATATAACGGAAAATATAATACTGCGTGCTATATATTTAATGACCTGATTAAAAAATATTATTCAATTAATGATACAACTATAACTACATTCAAATTTATATTGGGTAAGCCTATCAATGAAACCAAACCAGAAACGAAATTAAAACCGAATGTTATACATACATTCATTATTAATTTAAAATCTGATATAAACAGAAGATTGTCTATAGTGAATAAACTAAAATATACGAATATTAAAAATTATACCATTATTGATGCAGTTGATGGACGAAACGAATTAGACAAATATGATTTTAAAGTAATGCCTGATTGGGTTGACCCTTTGTTACAACGAAAAATAAATGCTGGTGAAATTGGATGTTTCCTATCTCACTATTTTATTTGGAAATATATAAAAACTCATAATATTGGCGTTGCATTAATTTTAGAAGACGATTGCGTATTTTTGAAAGATTTTAATAATAAATTTAACCAAATATTACAGTTGAGACCAACTACGTATGATTATTTTACACTTGGACGAATGCCATTATGGAATTTTTGCGATCTAAAATCAGAAATAGTTATTGATGGTGATTATGTTATTCCAAAATATAGTTACAATTCTCAATCTTATTTAGTAACGAATTCTGGTGCCAATATATTAGCTAATGAATTAGCAATCAAGCATATTATACCAGTTGATGAATATATTTCAATCATGTACGACAGTTTTCCGATTTCAAAGTATAGTGATTATTTTAAAAATTTACCAAAATTAAAAGCCATTGGATTGGTTAATGATATTACAGACCAAGAACCTGATACTAGTAGCGCAACTTCAATATTAAACCAACTCATAGTTGCGTGTACACCTAAATAAGTTAATATCACAAATTATGCAATGCCATTGGATTCTCAATCCCATATTTGTGTAACACGTTAGTAAGTGTTTCTGGCGTGAATATATCATTCCCCGCATACTTAAGTTTATATAAGTTATATTTGATTATGTAAAACAAATTATATATAAATTGTTTATATTCTAGTGGTCCATTACCATGAATAATTAATGGGTATGTATCAAATATTATATTCCGTATTATATGTTGACCATGAAATGATATGTCTGGTATTGAATCATTTAATGTTTGAAAAACATAACAATTATAATCCAGTGTTATCCTTTCTTTAAATTTATCATTCAAATATATATTTGTAAAAAATAACTGGTCATCGTCTGTATTAGATATTGTTGCATCACGAATTAGTGAATAAATATTATGTGCTGTACCAATAAATCCACCTGAGTTAAGGTACAAGTATGGGGAATTATTGTTTGGATATTTACACGCCAGTGATATGTCGGGCCAACACGCCTTTTCTGCTGAAAATAATACACAGTTATGTTTGTTATATTTTGTCATTGCATCATAAAACTGGTTCAATATATTATTATCGGTTGAATTTATTAATACATCGTATGAATCCGTAAATAAAAGTATCTTACTATGTAATTTATTTATCTCCCAAGTTGACAACTCTTCCTTCAGTAAATTTATTTTATAACCACCACCCATTCCCTTTTCCATATCGCCTCCCTTCCAAGATTTATTTAAACCTAATGTTTTATAATGAATCCCATATTTACGTAGCTGGTGAACATAATTTTTATATCCTGGATGTTTTTCGTCACTAGCCACAGCTATTACTATTAATTTATACGAATTATCTATACGTAAATAATTTTTATATATTGGATAATAAACAGTATATATATTACTACTACGTGTAATATAGTTTTGTATGACTTTATAAAATGGTTCTATTAATTTTATAGCATACTCTATATTTTTTGTAGCATACGCTATATCTATATTTTTATTTTTAACGGGTCCGCTATAATAATCTGTTAGCTCATGGTATGATTCTCTGTCTAATGAATCAAACCGTAAACTATTAAGCTTTTTATTTTGAATATTTATAGTTTGCAAGTTAACATCATATTTTTTTTGATATAACGGTTCAGGATAATAAATATTTGCAGCTGGTAAATATTCCTTCCATATATTTATCACTAGCATAATTCTTTCTTGATGCATATGTTCTTTCGTAAATGGAATTGAACCATGCAAAAAGCAACTGCCATCGAATAATATTTGACTATTCTTTTCTGGTAAAATGAAACTTATAGCTGGCTGTGAAACATTCTTATTATACCCATCTTGATGGTTTGTTACAATTGTAGGAACCATACTATCAGTTAGTGATGTGATTATTGATAAATAAGCTCGATCTTTTGTTCTTGCATTATCATCGTAATCAAAATGCATATTATAACCATCAGTATTATCCCTTTTTGATTTTTTTATCCAAAACTCACAATTATAATTCTCATCCATGAATGAAATATTATTATTATAACAATGAAACTTACAAGTATCATATGCAAATTTTTCTATTGCCGAAAATACAACCGACCTTTTATTTAAAACAAAAAATTTCGCATCTAAGTTACAGCACATAGTATAAACTTCTTTTTCAAATTCTTCACTAATAAATTCTAATTTATATTTTATTATTTTTTCCATAATACAATATACACTATTTGTATTTATATTGTATTAATCTATACAGTTTATTCGCAGAAACATTACTAATGAATATCTTATACCCTTGGTAACAGGGGTTACTCCATGCTTGTGGTGTTTTGTATGTATCATTACATCTCCCTTTTCAGCATATGATATTATATCATCGGCGTATATTAGGCGACCGCCCTCAAAGTCATCATTTAATAAGATACTAATTGAAATATTTGACTCATTACCATCCACATGCATATCTAAACTATTCTGGTGGTTTGCATCATATTTCGCAATAAACATATCTTTTATATCTATATTTTCAATTTCAATATTATAAGACTTACATATTAATTTATCGATCGTTTTTATAAACAATAGCATAAATGTAAATACAGATTGTATATTCTCAATCTGTATATCAGTGGTTGGATAATTGTCATGCCTGGTTGTTTCCCATCCATTCTTAAATGCATACTGTTCTGCTTCATAAATTATCCAATCACACATTATAGGTGTAAGAATTGAACTATGCGTAAACCTTTGAATAAATTTGTCATTTTTTTCATCTATAATATCATTTTTTTCATCTATAATATCATTTTTTTCATCTATAATATCATTTTTTTCATCTACTTTTAATTTAAACAATAAATGTTTTTCTACATAAGGTTCTAACATTCGGCTTAACCCATTTAACGATTTCTTATCTTTTAATTCAAATAAATTGTAAAGCGCCTTTAACAAAATTTCTTCTTGTAATAAAATATCAACTGAACCCTCTTCTGTCTTTGACTCAATTATATAACTTATTCTCTCTATATTTTCACTATTGTTAGCGTGTAATTCATATTTGGACTTATTGAATAACTGTGATACAATTTCGCTATTAATATCATAATTAAACACTGGTGTATTTATTGGTTTTTTATTTAATATATCTATCACTAACGAATAGTTAGGGGCGTCGGTAATATTAAATTCAAAGTCTGCATTATTATTGGTGTTAAACATATTAACATCGTCAAATATATATTTGTTTGGATCAAATGTCAATATATTACCTAGTTTTGATATACTTAATTGACATTCTCTTATATGCTGCGTATTATTTCTTTCGCACTCATCGGTAGTTAATTTGACAAATAAAAATGGACTTGATATACTATCCGTTAAATTAATTATTGACGTCATAATGCTATTTTCAGTGCAACAAAATTTACTAATATCACAACATCTAATTTCTTTTTTTAAAAAACTGAATGTTATATAATTAACGCCATGATTAAATTGTTTGTTTAACTTTGTACTTAATTGCGTAGACGCAATATCGTATATAAACCTTTCAATTACACTATGTGTATCAATATTATTCGTATTTAATAAATATTTTAATTTGAAAGGATGTATATCAGTCAATAAATACATATAGTTATATAATCTTTTTTGTTCTACTGCCGAAATATTTGTATAATTAATCTGATCTATATTGATATCATTCAACATGTTATTATATAAAGAATAAACGCTGTTCTATTTATATTGATATTTGGTATTATGAATAATTATAATAATGCATTTAAAATAAATGCTTTTCAAAATTTCAAAACACATTTAATAGTTTGTGAAAATATATTTGAAGACCCGTCTCAAATACGCAACCACGCATTACAAGAATATACTTATTCTACTAGAAAAGCTTATGGTTATGTATGTAATTGGGGAATTGTTTCAAATGATATTCTATCGCTTTTTACAAGACTACTTAAAATGGATATTGATTTAAAAGCGTACCATTTTTTATTTATACCAATTGGTTTAAAACAATTCCCACACGTGGATGAGAAGCCTGCAAGTGAAGCGTGTAAAATGTGTATAGCTTCTGTTGTGTATTTGAACCCAGATATAGATAAAAAAAATTACACTGCGTTTTATGAAAATTTTATTGAGAATAATTATGATATTAAACCGCATCTATGTACGTCATTTGTTGGCAATAGATACAACAAATGTATATTGTACGATGGTTCAATATATCACAGTCCTGGGTCTGGATTTGGTAATGATCTTGGTAAACCACAAGATATTCGATTAGCTGCGACATATTTTATTGATGCCGTCGATCGAATAACTAAATAGATATAGGAGATAAATATCTTACAAAAAGACATAAATACATTTTGAATGATATTATAATGGATAAAGGTACACATATTCACAATTATAACTATACTACTTGTGTACATCTAGATGAGAATATAAAAATTTTAAATAAAAATATAATTCGTAAACTATACTTGTACGATAATTTCTATGAAGATAATAGTGAAATTATTACATTATTTAAAATAGATAACAATAATTGTAAAAATACACTCATAAATGAGTTTAAACATATTTATGAGCATATACTCGATAAACCAATCCAAGCTTTACAAAGTAATATTATTAAGCTAACTGACGACTATATTATAAAACCAGATGAGTACGAATGGGTCGCGGTTGTGTTTTTAAATTCTGATATTCCAACTTGTAATGGATTAGCATTTATGCAAGAAAATGTTAATTCTAATAATAAAGTAAAACTTAACGATTCTGTGTGTACACCATTAATCGTCGAAGATTTTTTTTACGGAAAATCAAATCGTATTATTATTTTTAATAGTAAATATTATCATAAATTAATTGTCAAAATACCTATGATAGTTGAAATTATTCGCATAAAACTGTAAAATGTATATAATAGTAATAATGGTTGTAAATAATATAATATAATATATTATATTATATATTATATATTATGACGGATAAATATTCCTATAAATCCACAAAATTAACTGAATTGTTTGCAACTCAAAACGGGACACTCTCAACATCTACTGGTTATACTGGCTTTCCATCATTTGTTACTACAGCCAACGACCACGAACGCTACAGACCAAATGAAATATTTAACGTATATAAAAACGGAAATGTAAATATATTAGCAGACAACAATTTTAAAGTAAAATCTACGGCAATGACCGTAAACGGTTCTCAAATAACTGTCCCTGCCTGGGTAAACTCCGTTAAATTCGATATACAACACTTAAATGGTGATATTGGGGAAGCAGGAGCAGCAGGAGTAGCAGGAGCAGTAGGGGCACAAGGGGTAACTGGGGACGTAGGGGACGCTGGGTGGCATCATGATTATGTATGTTACTATAAGGGCTATTCCAGGGGCTATCAGTTCTACAGCTCTGGCGCTGGCGCTGGCGGTGACGGTGGCGCTGGCGGTGACGGCGGCGCTGGTGGTGATGGTGGAGATGCAGGGGATGCTGGTGCTGGCGGTCTTGGTGGCACATCACGAATAACTAGCATTCTTAAATTAAGCGATATATATAGAAATATTGTATTCAATACTACTAGTCTCGGTAATAAAGTTTCTCTATATGACAGGAATAATAACCTTGTTGAAATTAATTTATTAAAAGGGGCAAAAGGGGCAAAAGGGGCAACTGGAAACACAGGTAACACAGGTGACACAGGGGCAAAAGGGTCAAAAGGGGGCAGGGGCGCTGACGGAAATTATTGTACCCACGAAAAAGGTGGTCAATCAGGGTCAAACGGGGGAGCTGCGGCAAAAGGGACGCCAGGCGGGATAGGTACAAAAGGGGCAAAAGGGGCAAAAGGGGCAAAAGGGGCAAAAGGGGCAACAGGTGCGAAAGGGGCTTCAACTATTACAGGTGCTTCAGTAGTTGTAACTGATGTAGCTGTTACAAATAATATAAGCCAAGCCGAACTATTCTATTTTATTGATTAAACTGACCGAAAATAAAAATGAGACAAACTAATTTGAAAAATATAATAATCAGAAACACCCGATTTTTTACTTTCAATAGAATTTCTTCTTTTTGCTCGGTGTAATATATAATTCACTATTATACCTTGTTATAATTAATTAACAAAAGTACTTAAACTTATTCTAGTTATAATATTATCATGGATAAAACTACGGATTATATATCTATTGCACATTTATTTAAAGCATATAAGTACTTTCAACACCATTTAATTATTAAAAATTTATTTACCCCATCTATTTGTGAATGGTTTTATTCATATAATAAAATAGAATTAAACCCTTTATTGTTATTTTCGATTCCACATATATTGAATCTAACTAATAAAAATTATAATATTGATTATTATGTTAATTATGAAGTTCAAGATATTAAAATTATTAGCAATAAGCCAGTTACAGAATATTCATCATTTTTGAAAAAATATGATTTTAAGCTAGTTATACCTTTATCAAATTGTAGTATTGTATTAAATAATGAACTTGTTATTGATGTTAACTGCGGAGAGGTTATGGTAATAACGGCAGACCGTTCGTTTGTAATCGAGGATGATGTCGATATTATTTCTATAGACATTACTGGTTCGTTTGATGTTATCAATCTCAAAGGAAAAGCTAAACCAGATTGGTGGTTAAAACATTTACCTAATATGGAGAGTGAATGCTTAAGATATGTCAATTAATTTATTGATAAGAAAACTACACATTACATTTACCTATTATTTTCAAGAGCAACTAGAACCTTGACAATAATATCCGAGAAAATATGTAAATCTTACCATAAAATAGGTTATTTGTTTTTGCGAGTTTTACGTTTTGATTTACAATTACCAAGGGTGTAAACGCCCATTATTTATATTTATATAATATATAAATAATACAATGAAACATTCGCAACCCAATCATTGTTGATTTTAGTGGGGTTTGTCCCATTTTAATTCAAGGGTGTAAAAAGTTCAAAGGACAAGAACATATAAATGATAATTATTTAAAAATATACATATGTAATATGTTAGCAATGAACATAGAAGATATATTGATTGAAAATGAAAAACTCAAAGCAGAAAATATAGAATTAAAACGTAAATTAGAAACATATTCTAATCCACAAAAGTCATATTACGAGCGAAATAAAGAAGTTGTTAACCAAAAAGCAAAAGAACGAATGAAAAAAATATCACAAGAAAATCCAGACAAGTTAAGAGAAATAAACCGAAAAGCTTATTTAAAACGAAAAGAAAAAATATCGGTTAAGCAAAACGAACACAATTAGGAATAATTAACTGTTTTATAAAGAACTTAAAATAGTTTCTTTATCTAATGTATAAAATACAGGGTTTACAATGTCAAAAGCAGACATTGACTATTCTAATACACTTTTTTACAAGATTTCTTGCAAAGATACAAACATCACCGATGTATACGTTGGACACACTACCAATTTTGTTCAGAGAAAATCTGGACATAAACAAGGTTGTAACAATCCCAAATATGCTAACTATAACTTAAAGCTATACAACGTTATCCGACAGCACGGTGGCTGGGACAATTGGCGTATGGATATCATTGCTTACCACGAATGCAACGACCTACATGAAGCTCGTACAAAAGAACAAGAATATTTCATTTTATATAATGCTACGTTGAATAGCATAGAACCTATGCCCGCGCCTAAATGTGTAAATAACCTAAAACTGCCAATCAACACAAATGACGTGAAATCTACTCATCTTTGTGACATTTGTCACTTTTCGTGTTTCAATACACAAAATGCATTTAATCTACATCTCACGCGGAATAGACATATAAAGGCGGTTAATAGATTGACCAAACTATCAGCCAATGTCGGCGACAAGTTGCAAAAAGTAGGTAAAGAATACAAATGTGAAAAATGTAACTATGTATGCAATAATCTAACTAACTTTAATAAACATTTATCAACTGCTAAACACATTGCTCGGCAGTGCTCCAACAATGCTTCGCAACGGTGCATTATATATACTTGTGACTGTGGAAATACTTACAAACATCGTCAAAGCTTCAATCGTCATAACAAAGTATGCAATTATATAAATGAACATTCTGTTAGTGCTGCTGATAATATGCCACTGCCACCCACAATTGATGCTGCACTAGTATTGGAACTATTAAAACAAAACCAAGAGTTTAAAACGCTTATTATTGAACAAAACAAGCAAATGATGGAACTCTCCAATAAAGCAGGCAATAGCACCCTTTGTTGACAAGTCTACATCGTTAAATGTATAGTGTCACTGAACCATTCCATCCTATTATCTGAACAATTCCCACAAGGGACACTTTTATTATACTACTCTATTCACTCTTTAAAAAGTCCAGAAAAGAAATGGCATCGCTCGCCGAAAAAGGACAAGAAATAAATGTCCATTTTTCAAAAGTGCCAAGGAAATGTTGCAAAAGACCTCTCTGAAAAACACATTGTCAGCATAATGCAGCGAATTACGTTTTTTCATTAAAAACATTGGCTGCACACGTTTTTTAAGTATTTTATGCGGAAAAGGGTTTAGAACTAAATCTTGCTCCAATGTAAGAACTAAATGGAGATACCCGGAGTCGTAAATAGTTCAAGCAATTTTGAATGCAAGAATTGCAACTACACTACCATCAGACAAAGTCAATATACGAGACATTTACTGACTGCGTTACATATACGGAGACATATGGAGCCAGATGAATGCAATGCTGCAACAGAGTTCGTTTGCTCTTGTGGTAATAAATATAAATATAAACGCGGTCTAAGTAAACATAAACAAAAATGTTACGGGAAACTCTATGAGAATACATTTCGTCCAAATGTTGAACCGAATGATGCTCCAAATATTCAAATAAAAGTATTGACCGAAACGATTATTGATTTGGTGAAACAAAACCAAGAATTCAAAGACATTATGATTGAACAAACCAAGCATATGATGGAACTCGCGAATAAAGCCGGAAATAACACAAATTGTAACAATACCACGAACAATAACAATAAGTTCAATCTCAATGTGTTCTTGAATGAAACCTGCAAAGATGCCATCAGCATGGATGATTTCATCAATTCCATTGAAGTGACCCGCGACGAGTTCATTCATACCGGGCAGGTTGGTTTTGTAGAAGGTATATCAACTGTTATGGCGCACCGCTTCCGAGATATGGATATGCACACACGACCATTGCATTGCACCGACCTAAAACGAGAAACGATCTATATCAAAAACGCAGACAAATGGGAGAAGGATGACGCTGATAAGACAAAGATGAGAAAAGCGGTAAGAGGCGTTGCAAAGAAAAATATGAAGGAATTGTGGCGATGGTACAGTGACAATAAACCCGCGGTGGAACAGATTGGTACTGATGTATGTGAGGATTACTTCAAGTTCCACAAGGCGGCGCTGGGAGGTTATGGCAAAGAAGAAGACCTGAAATTTGAAGATAAAATTATGCATAATGTGCTGAAAGAAGTTCAAGTAGATAAGTCTACGTCATTAACTGTATAATGCGTATAATTATCCAAAGGTGTATAATAAAAATTATATAAAAATAAAAAATTATATTACCTTATTAATGAGCACAGAGGAAGTTATTCAAGAAAATACGAATATAGATATAGAAATATGTGAGGAATGTACTGGTGAAATAAATTGTAATAAAGATAATATATACATTCTAACAAAGGAGGAAGAAAACGACAAATTATGGTGCCAATCTTGTTTTGAAGAACTGTGGAAAGAATATAGCATTAATGGGTGGACAGGTGATGACATAGAATATTATTTAGAATTAGAAAATGAAGAAAGCGTAGAAGAAGATGAAACATTGTAAATAATTTTTAACGTTTTAGTTTACTATAACGAGAACCCTGCATTATGCAAAGTAAAATTTCCAACTGTATATTAGAATAATATGGGTAATATACATTTTTGTTTCAAACCTCATAAATTGTGTATCATTTGTCAAAAACAATTTACTGAATACTATATTGTGTGTGCGAATTGTAAGAAACCAATGCACGACGAATGTGAATATGCATTTAATAAAACAAACCATACTGATTATTGCCCAGGATGTGGACGGGAAACACATATGTATTACAAATTTGATGCATGATAGTCAGTCTTATAACATACAACATTGAGAACCCGTTACATAAAATCATCAAAAAGTACCGCATTTTGATGATTTTACACCTTTTCTCATTTCAAACGCCCAATTTTTATAGTGATTGCTGGTTTTTCGCACACTACACCACCAGTATTAGTGACGCAAACTGCAATTGATTATAGGGACGATCCATAAGTTATTTTGTTGCGAATATTATATTGTATATTCCGTTCTAATGCTGCTTTTGCAATAGCGTCCGAGTCAGCTTTTTCTATCATACGAAAATATTCCAGTTTTTTATTCATACGTATCACGGCATTCTCATATCTATGTTCTGGTTTTAATAGTTCCTGTTCTGCTTTGTATTTTTTTATATCATTATAATGTTGTTCAATTGCTTGTTTTGTATGTTTTTGTTCCATATGTGTTATATCTAAGTCCATTATACCATGATAACCTGGTATAATTTTATTTGGTTTCATTTATTGTTAATACTATAATAATAAATGATATATATTTTGATATCAATTTTATAATCAAAAACACTTCATTTTGATGATTTTAAAAACACTTAATTTACCCAATGTATAATCCATATTTTACAACGAAATCAATCATATTTTCAGCTCCCATTGAGTGATTGCACGCGAAGCAAATTGGTCTCAGATTGTTTATTTCGTGAGTGCCGCCCGACTTTTCGCTAATAACGTGACCAACTTCAAAATTTGTATTTGATATGATCACCTTTTTACAACAGAGGCATCGGTGTTTTATGATATCTTCACCGATATAATGATTCCATACAATAATCCGCACGTTTTTCGGGATAGATTGCTTCTTTTTCTTCACGTCTTCTTTTAACTTCGCAGCTTCTTCATCGTCCTTGGCCTTTTTTTCATTTGCTACCCTGATTTCGTCCATTCGTTTCTCCTCCTGTAAACGAAGCTCCTCTTCTTTTTTTGCATTCGCTTCCTGAATTCGTTTCTCCTCACGCATTCGTAGCTCATCCTTCAATTTCGTTTCAATATCTAATTTCTGCTTCTCCAATTGTTCAACTAGATCCATTGGTTCGGCTTTAATGCATACATCAGGTTCCGTTTCTGGTGCATTATTTAACGCGAATGTGAGCGTTGCACAACAGTACAATAACATATTGTAAATAATGACATCCTTTTTAACGCCAGTAACACCCTTAATACCATAGCATTTGCAGATATTTTTCAAATCGGTTGCCTTCTTTTCCTTTAATGCAGGTAACAGTTTTAAAAACTCGACTTCTAACAACTGAATAATCTCTGGCTTTTTCAATTTGGAAATACCCGACAGACCGAGTTCCTTTGCCTTTTCTTTCACTCCATCATTGTTTAATTTATTCACTTCGGCGTTAAACAATTGCACTATTTCGTCCATTTTATCCTCAATCACAAATGATAAAATAGTATTCGTTTCATTGTTGTCGGTTATGTCTGACATTACAGTCTGATTGTCAGATGGCGTTGTTTCACTAGCGAATTCCATCATTAATTATATATATGCATAAGAACTATTTAATTGGTTTTATGATATTATATTGTTGCGTTTTGCCCGCATCGTTATATGTGATGCAATCGGAAAAATAAGGTAAGCGCTGCATAAAATTGAAAAACTTTTATGTATTTTATAAACCTCAACTACAAACGTAAAACCAATTAAAATGAACATATTTATCCTGTCGCTAATTCAAAAAGAAATCGCGGAGGCCATGATGGATAAACACGTAAGCAAAA